>Ga0208462_1000020_pt1 | contig 255285 bp, 223 predicted proteins | sample AD_SCU001_MetaG_FD_184452 | JGI IMG/M metagenome (GOLD analysis project Ga0208462, IMG submission 184452) | Active sludge microbial communities of municipal wastewater-treating anaerobic digesters from China - AD_SCU001_MetaG (SPAdes) (version 2) | ecosystem: Engineered > Bioreactor >...
GCAAGGTTGAAACTCAAAGGAATTGACGGGGGCCCGCACAAGCAGTGGAGCATGTGGTTTAATTCGATGCAACGCGAAGAACCTTACCTAGGCTTGAAAGGCAAGCGACAGGGTATGAAAGTACCCCTCCAGCAATGGCGCTTGTACAGGTGCTGCATGGCTGTCGTCAGCTCGTGCCGTGAGGTGTTGGGTTAAGTCTCGCAACGAGCGCAACCCCTACCATTAGTTGCCATCAGGTTATGCTGGGCACTCTAATGGGACTGCCTACGCAAGTAGTGAGGAAGGTGGGGATGACGTCAAGTCAGCATGGCCCTTACGTCTAGGGCTACACACGTGCTACAATGGGTGCTACAACGGGTAGCTAAACCGCAAGGTGGAGCCAATCCCTAAAAGGCATCCTCAGTTCGGATTGGAGTCTGCAACCCGACTCCATGAAGCTGGAATTGCTAGTAATCGCGCATCAGCACGGCGCGGTGAATACGTTCCCGGGCCTTGTACACACCGCCCGTCAAGCCATGGAAGCCGGGGGTACCCGAAGTCAGTGACTCAACCGCAAGGGGAGAGCTGCCTAAGGTAAAACCGGTGACTGGGGCTAAGTCGTAACAAGGTAGCCGTACCGGAAGGTGCGGCTGGATCACCTCCTTTCTAAAGAGTAATCGTTTCTTCTAATTAATACTATTTAGTTGCTCGCTCTTTTTATTTTTCTGAGCAGCTCCGGCTGCGGTGAGTTAATCACGGGCCTGTAGCTCAGATGGTTAGAGCGCACGCCTGATAAGCGTGAGGTCAGTAGTTCAATTCTACTCAGGCCCACTTTAGGGTGCGTGTGTTATAACAAACCACCCAGAAGCAATTCTGGGGCTATAGCTCAATTGGGAGAGCGCCGCCCTTGCAAGGCGGAGGTTATCGGTTCGATCCCGATTAGCTCCACTACTCTTCTTACTTTTTTTTGTAAGAAGCTGTTCTTTGAAAGATTGAAAGAGTATTAAATTATTTCCAATAATTTATACTGAGTCCATAAACAAATTTTATTAGCATCTATCTTGTGATAAAGATTTTGGCTAAGTTATTAAGGGCATACGGTGGATGCCTTGGCACAAAGAGGCGATGAAGGACGCGGTTACCGGCGATACGCCACGGTAAGGTGGAAGCAACCTAATACCCGTGGATTTCCGAATGGGGAAACCCTTTTCGAGTAATGTCGAAAAACTCATCTCTGAATTCATAGGAGATGAAGAGCCAACCCGGGGAAGTGAAACATCTCAGTACCTGGTGGAAAATAAAACAATCGTGATTTCCTCAGTAGTGGCGAGCGAAAGGGAAACAGCCTAAACCGTTTAACATGTATAAGGACGTAACCGTTGTGTTAGCGGTGTTGTGGGATATTCTCGGACTGAATTACGAATAAGTCGGGAAGTAAAAAACTATATTGTTAGTCGAATGTTCTGGAAAGCTCAACTATAAAGGGTGATAGTCCCGTAGATGAAAACAATATAACTTCCTGGAGAGTAACCCCAAGTAACACGGAATAAGTGGAAGTCTGTGTGAATCTGGCAGAACCATCTGCTAAGGCTAAATACTCCTTTGTGACCGATAGCGCATAAGTACCGTGAGGGAAAGGTGAAAAGTACTCCTAACAGGAGAGTGAAATAGTACCTGAAACCGTATGCTTACAAGCAGTTGGAGTGGCGCTTGCGCCATGACAGCGTGCCTTCTGGATAATGAGCCTACGAGTTAGTCGTCTGTTGCAAGGTTAATCCCCTTAGGGGAGAAGCCGTAGCGAAAGCGAGTCTGAATAGGGCGTTTTAGTAACAGGCGCTAGACGCGAAACCGGGTGATCTACCCTTGTCCAGGATGAAGTGAGGGTAAAACCTCATGGAGGTCCGAACTAATGTGGGTTGAAAACCGCTTGGATGAGGTAAGGGTAGGAGCGAAAGACCAATCAAACTCGGTGATAGCTCGTACTCCTCGAAATAGCTTTAGGGCTAGCCTCGAGTAATAGTATGCCGGAGGTAGAGCACTGATTGGGCTAGGGCTGTCACAACGGTACCAAACCCAGACAAACTCCGAATTCCGGTCATATGTTTCTCGGGAGTCAGGCAGCGGGGGATAAGCTTCGTTGCCAAAAGGGAAACAACCCAAATCATCAACTAAGGCCCCAAAATAGTAGTTAACAGAGAAAGGATGTTAAGTTGCTCAGACAACTAGGATGTTGGCTTAGAAGCAGCCATTCATTTAAAGAGTGCGTAATAGCTCACTAGTCAAGCGACTTAGCGTCGACAATGTCCGGGACTTAAACTACTTGCCGAAGTTATGGGATCCGCCTTTGGCGGATCGGTAGAGGAGCATTCCATTTGCTGCGAAGGTGAAGCGTGAGCTCTGCTGGAGCGAATGGAAAAGCAAATGTAGGCATAAGTAACGATAATGAAGATGAAAAATCTTCACGCCGAAAATCTAAGGTTTCCTGAGCAATGTTAGTCATCTCAGGGTTAGTCGGATCCTAAGCCGAGGCTGAAAGGCGTAGGTGATGGAAAACAGGCTAAAATTCCTGTACCTGGTATTATTCGTTTTACCATAAGGAGTGACGCAGAAGTGAAAGATCAGCCACCTGTTGGATTAGGTGGTCTAAGCATGTAGGTTTGAAGAGCCGGCAAATCCGCTCTTCTCTAAGACCGAGGTGCGAACGGGAGGGCTTGCCCACAAACTGATCCTAATCAGACTGCCGAGAAAAACTTCGTATGGGAGAATTGTATCAGTCCGTACCGTAAACCGACACAGGTAGATGGGATGAGTATTCTAAGGCGCTCGAGTGAGCCGTGGTTAAGGAACTCGGCAAATTAACCCCGTAAGTTCGCAAGAAGGGGTGCCTCTTGTAGGTGAAATTGTACAAATTGAGCCGAAAGAGGCCGCAGTGAAATGGCCCAAGCGACTGTTTAACAAAAACACATGTCTCTGCTAAGTCAATTCAGACGATGTATAGGGACTGACACCTGCCCGGTGCTGGAAGGTTAAGGGAAGAGGTTAGCGCAAGCGAAGCTTTGAACCGAAGCCCCAGTAAACGGCGGCCGTAACTATAACGGTCCTAAGGTAGCGAAATTCCTTGTCGGGTAAGTTCCGACCTGCACGAATGGTGTAACGATTTGGGCACTGTCTCAACCACGGGCTCGGTGAAATTGTGGTACCGGTGAAGACGCCGGTTACCCGCATATGGACGGAAAGACCCCGTGCACCTTTACTGCACCCTAACATTGGGTTCGGGTAAAGTATGTGTAGCATAGGTGGGAGACTTTGAAACCGGGGCGCTAGCTTCGGTGGAGTCATCGGTGAAATACCACCCTTGCTTTATTTGGATTCTAACCTAGACCCGTGAATCCGGGTCAGGAACAGTGTTAGGCGGGTAGTTTGACTGGGGCGGTCGCCTCCCAAATTGTAACGGAGGCTCTCAATGGTTCCCTCAGCATGGTTGGTAATCATGCGTCGAGTGCAAAGGCATAAGGGAGCTTAACTGCGAGACATACAGGTCGAGCAGATACGAAAGTAGGACTTAGTGATCCGGCGGTAGCAAGTGGAAGTGCCGTCGCTCAAAGGATAAAAGGTACGCCGGGGATAACAGGCTGATCTTGCCCAAGAGTTCATATCGACGGCAAGGTTTGGCACCTCGATGTCGGTTCATCGCATCCTGGGGCTGAAGAAGGTCCCAAGGGTTTGGCTGTTCGCCAATTAAAGCGGTACGTGAACTGGGTTCAGAACGTCGTGAGACAGTTCGGTCCCTATCCTATGCGGGCGTAGGAAACTTGAGAAGAGTCGCTTCTAGTACGAGAGGACCGAAGTGAACGCACCTCTAGTGTACCAATTGTCGCGCCAGCGGCAGCGTTGGGTAGCTATGTGCGGACGTGATAAGCGCTGAAAGCATCTAAGTGCGAAGCACACTTCAAGATTAGGTTTCCCTTACGCAAGTAACTAAAGACTCCTTGGAGATTACAAGGTTGATAGGCTGCAGGTGCAAGCCCGGTAACGGGTTCAGCCGAGCAGTACTAATAAGTCGTGCGACTTAGCCATTTAATTTTGTTTCAAGATAGTTGCTGGTTTTATGACTCAGTTCTTTCAATCTTTCATTTATTTTTTGACAGATCAGTTTCCGCTCCGCGGTAAAAGTTTTTCTGGTGGCTATTGCTAAGGGGAAACACCTCTTCCCATTCCGAACAGAGAAGTTAAGCCCTTATACGCCGATGGTACTGCATGCGCAGGTGTGTGGGAGAGTAGGTAGCTGCCAGGATTTTTTATTTTAATCCCTCTTCGTTCTTCGTTGAGGGATTTTTTTTGCTTTTAATTTACTAACTGTCAATCCACATAAGTTGTAAATAAATTTTTCTTAACCCTTTGTCGTTCTCCGATGAAGGGTTTTTTGTTTTAAAAATAATTATCTGATAGTTTTTTTATCCGATAATTAATAGATTCTGCCGGACTTAATTTAAAATTGGCGATGATACCCGACAGCATAATTGATCTAACCGATTCCGGCCTCTTTAACCTTGTTAAAAAAGGCGATGCTGTTGCATTTAAAGAACTCTTCAAACGCTACTGGTCCAAACTCTATATCTACTCTTTCAATATCCTTAATGAAAAAGACCTGTGCGAGGATATTGTCCAGGAGATCTTTACCGACCTCTGGCTAAGACGAGATGAAATTCAAATCGATGACCTCCGGAATTTTCTCTATCAGTCCGTGCGCAACCAGATATTCAAACATTTCCGAAGAAGCCGATATAAATCCGAATTGATTAATCAGTTAAATCTCTTCCTTGATGAAACCGGAATTGAAGAGAACTACGATCTCCGCGAACTCCGGGAAAAAATTGATCTTACAGTTTCTAAACTCCCCGAACAGCGGAGGATGATTTTCCATTTAAGCCGGAACGAAGAACTTTCTAATAAGGAAATTTCAGAAAAGCTGAATATTTCACTTCAGACGGTCAAGAATCAAATAACAAAAGCCCTCAAATTCCTCCGGAAATCAATCAATAACCTCAATTCTCTCCTCTGATATTTTTTTAATAAACGGGTAGTACCTTTTATCCTCCCGGGGTACTTAAGAATAGTTAATATAATTCTACTCTAAAATTTGGAATAACTATGGAAAAGAAGAACCTGACACTTCTGATTGAAAAATACCGGAACGGTAAATGCTCGGCTGAAGAGAAAATGATGCTTGAGAAATATCTGGACTCCTTTCAAAAAAGTGAAAGCGGCTGGAACGAAAATAATATGGGCAATATTCAGGAGGCCGAGGAGAGGATCTTGGCCGGTGTAATGAATAGAATCAGTTCAGCTAAACGCATCAATCTCTATTCACTCGCGAATTCAAACACACTTCTAAAAATTGCCGCTTCCATCGTTTTACTGGTCGGTGCGTTCAGTCTCTTTCTCTATCTGAACGGCGGTTTCTCTTCATCATCTTCAAATATTACCTGGAATGAAAAAATTACTAATACTGGCGAAAAATCGATCCTTACATTTCTTGACGGAACCAAGATAACTCTTAATGCCGGAAGTAAAGTAAGGTATCCCTCAAATAGCGACAGGGAGATTAGAGAAATTTATCTTGAAGGCGAAGCCTATTTCGATGTAGCTAAGGATCCTTCAAGGCCTTTCATTGTTTATTCCCAAAATATTGCGACTACTGTTTTCGGCACTTCATTCAATGTTCAGGCATTCCCGGACGAAAATGAAATTATGATCTCCCTGGTAGAGGGTAATGTTAAGGTCTCCAGAACCAATAATAACATTACGGAAGATCTCGTCTATTTAAAACCGGAACAGCAGTTAACCTACTCAAGAAAAGATGATATAAGCAGGATTGAAATTTTCGACCTCCAGGAATCGGTAGGCTGGAAGGACAACATTATTAAATTCAATGACGAACCTCTGTTAAAAGCTTTTACAAAATTGGAGAGATTCTACGGTGTTAAATTTGAACTCGATAATCAGTCTAAAGCAAATCTGAAAATAACAGCTAATTTTAAAGACGACTCCTTTAAAACAGTTGCCGAAGTAATAAAGAAATTGACAGGCCTTAAATACAAAACGGTTACCGAAAAAAATAATGTTATTAAGCGGATCGTTTTTTATTAATCGAAAATTAAAAGGAGGGCTTTTTATGAGAGTCGATTCAACATGAAAAATTTAAAAAGCCATGACAATGGGTAAGATTGCCATGGCTTAACAAAAGTAAACACCTGTTTCATTAGTTGTATAATTAACTAAGTGTTCACTACCACGGGAACAAAAATATGAAAAATAATATTCTGCGGATAGTTAAAATGACGGCACTCTATTCTTTCTGGGGGATTCTGCTTCAAACACTATTCATCGGATTTCTCTTTGCTTCTTCTCCGGCTGAAGGCCAGAATCTTAAAGATGTTAAAGTAACAGTAAAAGCTGTTAATGTTACTTTCCAGGAAGCACTTGTTATACTTGAACAGAAAACAGATTTTAATTTCAATTTTGTCAGGGAGGAAATTCCTTTAAAAGAAAATGTTACACTAAGTGTTACAGATGAATCCCTCTATAATATTCTCGAAGTTTTTGCTCAGGATTACGGTTTAATTTTTAACAGAATTAACAACCAGATTACTATTAAAAAAGCTGAAGGATGGGAAAAAGATAAAATAATCTCTACAGTAGAAAATGGTTCAATTAGGGGAAAAGTTACAGATGCTAATACTAAGGAACCACTGATTGGAGCGAATATTTTTATAAAGAATACAAGTATTGGAGTCACGACAGGAATTAAGGGGGATTACTTAATTGAAAATTTAAAACCAGGAGAATATACAATAGTTATTAAATATGTCGGTTTTTCTACTCAACAAGAAATTGTTACCATAAGCTCCAATAAGACTGTTGAGTTGAACTTCTCTTTAATATCTTCTTTGGTTAATCTTGACGAAATAGTAGTTGCCGGTTCATTAAGCAAAAGAGAAATTCGTGCAGTTGCAAACCCAATTACAACTGTTACCTCAAATGAAATTGTTTATCGAAATTCAACATGGTTGCCAGCGGTACTTGAAGCTATTCCTGGTGTCCAATTAACCTTTGGAGCAGAATCAGAATTAAGTGCACATAATATTATGAGTTATATTTCAATGCGTGGTGGAATTCCAGCATCATCTAGTTTAGTTAAGTTTTATATTGATGGTATTGAAGTGTCGGACGTAACATACTTAGAATTGTTGACTCCTAACATGATTGATAGAATTGATGTGCTTAAAGGACCAATGGCTTCAACACTTTATGGTTCGGGTTCAGCAGGCGGTGTAATTCTGATTACTACAAAAAAATCAACAAGTTCTAAAACAGTTGTTAATTTTCGAAGTATGTTAACATCAACTTCAAGTGATTATTTAACAGACATCCCATTGAAGCAGGATTACAGTTTAAATTTTTCAGGTGGATCAGAAAATTTTGGTTATCTCATTGGAGTCTCAAATAATCGAATTCCTTATTCACATTACCCGGTTACTAATGCAATTGATGATATTAAGTGGAGTTATGATGCAAATTTAAATGGAAAGATTGAAAACGTTGTTGCTAACTTGAAATTCCAGGTTGTACGAAGCGAATATGGCTCATATATCGACCCATCCAGGGACAAATATCTTTTATCAAAAGGGATATCACTAGCACCCGTATCATTCAATGACTTAAAAACGAAAACTAAAGGATTATTAGGCAGCCTTCATTTATCTCAAGTTATCTCTGACGATTGGTATCATGATTTAACTGCAGGGTATATTACAAATAATTCTGATGAAAACTCAAATACTCTTATCAGTGGCGGTTATCGGAACAATTTGAATTCTTATAATAAATACAATCTAAGATACTTCTCTAATTTTAAGTTCCCTTTAAGTACTGATATTAGCATTGATATAACAGGTGGTCTTGAGTACACATATACAACCATTACTACGGGTTATAATATTTTTAAAACTCCTTATAAAGATTACTTAGACCAACAACCAGTTTCCGGAAGTAAATTAGTTGTCCCTACTACAACAACGGGAATTTTTGGGGAGGTTGTCTGGGGATTCTTTAATGACTTATTCTTAACAACTGGTCTTAGATTGGAAAACAATTCTGGTTACGGAGAGAATGTTGGTTCATATCCGCAGCCAAGAATTGGATTAACATATAATTTTGCCTTCGATAGAATTAATATGAAACCAAGATTTTCTTGGGGTGTTTCTTCAAATCCCTTGCCGCCAGACTATGCAATAGGAAAGAATATGAATTTTCTTATACAACTACCCAATCCGGAACTAAAACCACAGAGACAATCTGGATTTGAAATTGGCGCTGATATCTATTACGGAGAAAATATTGTTTTAAATGCAACTTATTATAATCAAAAAGTTGAAGATTTGGTTTCGTTTAACCTGGTTGATAATCCAAATACACCTCAACTTGAAGCTCAATATCAAAACACAGCCGCTGTTGATAATAGTGGTTTCGAGTTATCAGGTAAACTTGTTTATGAACAATTTACTCTTGACTTATCTTATTCCTCGGCAAAAACCTTATGGGGTAAAGGAACAAAACCAATTCCTGGGGCTCCTTTCGTAAAAGAAGGGGAGATTTTTCCATATTTGCCCGATGGATCATTCTTTGTAAGATTATCTTATCAAATTCCAGCAATACTTAACTGGTCGAAAAAGGGTGGAAGCATCAGTCTGGAATACAGATATAATGGTAGCACACTCAATCCGGATTACTTAGAATATTATCGAGCGTTAAGTAAATGGACTCCACCTACTCCTTACCCAAATCAGAATTCCTATTTCAAACTATTTGATGGATATTCGAAAATTAATCTTCGTGCAAATTATTATACCGCTGATTTCTTAAATCTATTCTTTGATGTCTATAATCTGACCAATAATCAAGAACCAGCTTGTGGAAGTGTATATCCTTTCCCTGGTCGAAGTGTAAGTTTTGGTATAAATATTTCCTACTAAGCAATTCACTGTAACAAGGTGCACATTATTAATATGTGCACCTTGTATTCACAATTAATAAAATTTTATAGGTGCAATTATGAAAAGTCGGAACTTCTTATTAATAATTTTCTTTTCTTTCTATTCAATTGTTTGTGCACAAAATGCAACATTATTTCAATATACTCCGTTAAAACCTTTTGCAAAAGAAAAAATAGAAATCAGATTTAATACCATTGGGACTAGTTTTGCAAATGCAGACGCGTTAGAGGCCGAAGCGATGTTTTTTAGCAATAAGTTCGATAGTCTAAAAACGATTAGTCTTGCTAAGGATGGAAAAGGATGGAAAGGTTATTTTATACCAGATCCAAAAACATCTCTGATTGCTATGAAATTTATATCTGGTAATATTGAAGAATCGAACGGTGGGCGAGGATATATAATTGTTTTGAATGATAAAAAAGGTCGTCCCGTAATAAATTCATTTGTATCAAAAGCTTTGTTGTTTACATCAATCGGAGCCCTGGTTGGCATTGATGTAGATGTAAAACAAGCCAATAATATTTTCGAGGATACATTTAAAAAGTATCCATTGTTAAAATCTGAATATCTTAATGATTATTTAACAACATTAAGTGCAGTAATTCAAAATAAAGAAGAACTCGAAAACAAAATAAAAAGTGAATTAATCGTAATTGAAAAAAAGAAACATTTATCAGAAGAAGAAACATATGTCTTATCGACATGGTATGCCAAAATAAACGATACAGCCAAAACAAATTATTTCACAATCAAAGCATTGCGAGAATATCCTAATGGAAGAGTAGCTGCCAATATCTCATTGTCTAATATTAGCATTGAAAAGAATTTTAACAATAAACTTCTTCTCATTGAAAAATATTTAAATGAATTTGCAAATGCTGAAAACTATGAAGGTTCATTAAATCAAATCTTTTTTGGGATTCTTGGCCAAAATAATATTAAAGATGCTGTTGTGTTACTATCAAGATTTCCGAATACATTTAATCCGTCACACTACGTCAATTTAGCATCTTCTATGGTACGTTCAAATTATAATGCCGATTCAACATTAATATGGATTAATGCAAGCGTTCTACTCGCCGGGAATGAATTAAAAACACCAAAATATCGAAAACCGAAAATATTTTCGGATTTTCTCTGGTTAAAGATGAGAGAAAGCACTTATGCTGTTGCGTTGCAAACTTATGCGGAATATCTAGGAAAAAATAATCAAATTGCTGCTGCAATAGAGACTTATGAAAGATCTTTTAATTATCTCTATTCAAAATGGCTGGTTCCTCAATTCTTTTTAGAATATTACAAATTATTGACAAAAGAAAAAATGCATGATAAGGCACTACAACAAATCATCCACTTTATGGAACAGGGCTTGGTAAATGATGAAATAAAAGAATTGTTAAAACAAAATTATATTGGGAAAAATGGAAATGAATCGGGATTCCCGGAATTTCTGGACTCGACACTAAATATGTTCAAAAAGAAAATATTTCAAAAGTTAGAAAAAGAAATACTTAATCAACCTGCACCTCTGTTCACTTTATTAGATTTGGACGGTAAAGTAGTTTCATTAAAAGACTATTTTGGCAAGATTGTTGTGTTAGATTTCTGGGCAACATGGTGTGGACCGTGTATAGCATCTTTCCCGGCAATGAAAATCGCACTTGAAAAGTATGAAAAAAATGGAGACGTGAAATTCTTATTTATTAATACTCAAGAAACAGTCGAGAAAAAATCAGAATACGTAAAAGAATTTATGTCAAAAAAGAATTTATCATTTCATGTATTAATAGATGAGAGTAATGATGTTATGTCAAAATATAAGGTTATTGGTGTTCCAACTAAATTTGTAATTGATAAAAAAGGTACAATTAGATTTAAAAGTACAGGATACTTTAGTAAGCCCGACGAATTCGTTGAAGAAATAGGTGCCATGATTAATATTGCAAGCAAATACTAGATTTTTATTAATACTAACATACAAATAAGATCTTTTTACCTCTTCAAGTAGATAGTGAAACTTTGGAGAGGTTTTTATTTGTTCCTATTTTTGGATAGTGGTTTTCTTATTTTCAGTTGTCTTAATACTAAAGAATAAATTTATTGAGGTAATCTATGACGTTAAAGAATCTTCTTGTTAATTCATTTTCCTTACTTTTACTCTCATCTGTTCTTCTCTTCTCCCAGCCCCAGGTTGTAAGTGTAAGTCTGGATAAAAATATATTAAAAGCTCAGGCCGGTTCAAGTTTAAAAGTGGTACTCAATGCTAAGATTGATAATACATGGCATATCAATTCTAATAAACCGAACGATGAGTTCCTTATCCCCAGTGTAATAGCCGTAAAAGGGAATGGACTAAAACTCTCATCCGTGAAATACCCGGTTGCTCATGATATCAGCTTATCATTCTCCGATACTCCGGTCTCTGTCTACGAAGGTGACGTAAAATTCGAGCTTACTATTGCCGTCGATAAATCAGCCGCTCCCGGCAAACAGAATGTCGAAGTCAAGCTCAATTACCAGGCATGCAACGACCAGTCCTGTCTTCCTCCTACTTCTGTAAAAGCGGATCTGGAACTTGAGATCCTTCCCGCTGCAAATGCCGCAGTAGAGGAGCCGAGAGTAATCGACCAGACTGAAGAACCTGTTCAGTCTATTGAACCGCCGGTTACTCAGAAAGTAGAAGAAACTATTCTTCCTCAGGAAGAAATTAAAAAGGAGGAGGATTCTCTCGCCTCTACACTCGAATCGAGCGGAATTTTCTTAAGTCTCTTCTTCGTATTCCTCGGCGGGCTCGCATTAAATCTTACGCCGTGCGTCTATCCGCTAATCCCGATTACCATCGGTTATTTCGGCGGGCAGGCGGAAGGGAAAACGAGCCGTCTTTTTCTCCTCGGAATTCTCTACGTTCTCGGTATGGCGCTTACATATTCTGTTATCGGTGTAATAACTTCCCTAAGCGGTGCGGTATTCGGAACATTGCTTCAGAATCCGTTTGTAATTGCCGGTATTGCGCTCCTCTTTATCGTACTCGCGTTAAGTCAGTTCGGCGTTTATGAATTTAAACTCCCCGATAAACTCGTTATGAAAGCCGGCGGTGCTAAAGGCGGTGTAATGGGCGCTTTCTTTATGGGTCTAACAATGGGAATTGTTGCCGCCCCCTGCATCGGACCGTTCGTTCTCGGATTGGTTACATACGTTGCCGCTAAAGGAGATCCGTTCTACGGATTCCTTATGTTCTTTGTACTCGCGCTCGGACTTGGATTTCCGTACCTGCTTCTGGCACTCTTCAGCGGTAAGATTAAGAAATTACCACGCGCAGGCGACTGGATGGAAGGCGTTAAACATATCTTCGGTTTCCTTCTGCTTGGTATGGCGTTCTTCTTCGTCGATCCGATTCTCCCGAAATCTATTCAGGGCTATGCTTTGCCAGTCTTCGGAATTATTGCCGCCGTTATTCTCTTATTCGTCGATAAGACCGCTAATCAAATAAAGGGATTTAGAATATTCAAAACAGTTTTCTCTGTAATAGTTCTTGCAGTTTCTATCTGGGCTTTAATTCCTTCAGAGAAACTCTCCCCGGAATGGCAGCAGTTCAGCATCGCTTCCTATGAAGAATCTTTGAAGAACAACGAAGCAATGCTTATTGATTTTTACGCCGACTGGTGTATTCCATGTAAAGAACTGGATGCTTTAACATTCTCCGATCCGCGGGTCATAAAAGAATTGGAAAGCTACACTTCATATAAAGTGGATATGACTCAGATGACGGAAGCTAACGAGGAGCTCCGCAAGAAATTTAATGTTATCGGTATGCCAACAGTTCTTATTATTAACTCAAAGGGCGAAGAGGTTCACCGGCTCACCGGATTTGTTAATGCCGATGAATTCCTCAAATTGCTAACCGATTAAAATCCTTTTAAGCCCGGCACCTGTGCCGGGCTTTTTTATTTTTATACTCTCATTTTATTCACTTCTCTATCTCTTTTAATGAATATTTGTTAGATTTAACATGCCTTGTTAATCATTGCAATTTTTTAAAACCATTTACAATTCGTGGTCGAATGATTTTCCGTAAACAAAAAACAGATGAAGAGCTGTTGCTTCTTATAAGCCGGGATGATCACAAGGCGCTTGAAATCCTTTTTAACAGGTATTATCAGGCACTCTGCTTCTTTTCCAACCGTTTCCTTAATAATAAATACCTGGTTGAAGAAGCCGTCTCCGATGTATTCCTCAATATCTGGCTTAAAAGGGGAAGGATTCAGATTACATCGAGTATTAAAGCCTACCTCTATACAGCAGTCAGAAATCAGTCAATTAATTATCTCAAAAAGAAAGATTACAACTTCGAGGATCTCGAGGTTGTGGATAAAGAAAAGGTTATTGCTAGTCTCTCCCCCGATCATTTTATCTATCATGAAGAACTTAAAAACGAAATCGAAAAAATAATCCTCAACATTCCGGAAAAAAGACAAATCATTTTCAGGATGAACAGGATTGACGGACTGAGCTACAAGGAAATTGCCGAAGTCCTTTCAATTTCTGTCAACACTGTTCAGAATCAGATGGGGCACGCCGTTAAATACCTTGCAGAACATCTCCCCAGAATCAAAAAATTTTTTATCCTCCTTCTTGCTTCTTTACTCCGTTAATACGCACTTGTCAAACCCGGGTTCTCTTTTAAGCCTGGTTTTTGACCTATAATTATTCATTTTAATAATCAGGCTTTTTTAAAAGAGGATAGTAGGTCCCTGCAGCTTTACTTGTCTAATTAATATAAATCCTATTCATATACCGGTGAAAATATGAACGAAGAAAAATTTTATGAATTAGCCGCCAGGGTCCTATCTGGTGAAGCTTCTTTTGATGAACGCGATGAATTGAATAACCTTTTGAAGGATGAAAACTTTAAAGAAAAATTCAATCTGATAAGAAAAAACTGGAACGGTGATAACTTACCGGAAGGAAAAACTTTTTTCAGGGTAGAAGAGGGCTGGCAGAAACTTACAGGAAAAATCCGTAAATACGAACCCGGTATCGAAACTGAACCGGAAGGCCTTCCGGTCTGGCCAATGTTCCTTAAGAGCAGGTATGCTCAGGTAATGGCCTCAATACTCATCGTGGTTCTCGCAGGCTACTGGCTCCTCTCTCTTACCGGAGTTGTTTCGAACGAAGAAACAATAACATGGAACAGCAAATCGACCGTATCCGGGCAGATCTCTATAATCACGCTTTTCGACGGTACGCGTATTACTCTTAATTCCGAAAGCAGACTTAAATACCCCGGTAAATTCGGTACTGCATCGCGGGAAATTTTCCTCGAAGGGGAAGCATACTTCGAAGTTAAGTCCGATCCTTTACGCCCATTTAAAGTTCACTCCGATAATGTCTCCACTGAAGTGCTCGGTACAAAATTCAACGTGAAAGCCTACAGGGAGGAAAGTGAAATAAAGATTTCGCTAGTGGAGGGAAAAGTAAAAGTTAATAATGAATTTAAGAGTTTGAATAAAGAACCTGTCTATTTAAAACCGAACGAACAGCTCAGTTTCAACAAGTCGAACGGAATTGTTACTCTCGATAAATTCGCGTTGCTTCAAACTATAGGGTGGAAGGATAATATCCTCGTTTTCGACAACGAACCTCTCGCCAAAGTTCTGATTGCCCTCCGGCGTTCTTTCGGTGTCCAGTTTGAACTGGAAGACACCACTTTTAACAGGTTAAAGATCAAAGCCAATTTTGAGAATGAATCCTTCTGGACAATTATTAAAGTAATCAGGAATGCAACTAATCTTGAATATAGGACAGTAAGTAAAAATGACGAGCTGCAGAAGATCATATTTTACAACAAATAAAGGAGGTTAAATCTATGAGGGTTTTTACCGTTATAGGCGGTTAAAAAAAGCCGTGACAATGGTCGAGATTGCCACGGCTGGAATCGCTAAACAATCCCCCGATTAATCGGGGACGGGTAAATAACAATTGTTTAACAACAGACGGGTAAAAAATATGAAAAAAAACATTATACGGATAGTCAAAATGACGGCTTATTATTCACTTCTGGGGTTCTTTCTTCAAGGCTTTATTTTCAATCTCATTTTTGCATTCACCCCCAGTGAAGGCCAGAATCTGTCTCAAATCAAAGTAACCGTAAACCTTAATAAAGTATCTTTCGAATCCGCTCTTCAGCATATCGAAAAACAATCGAGCCTGAAATTTTTCTACGTTAAAGATGAAATCCCCGTCGATGAAAAAGTTACCATCGATGTTACTAATGAATCCCTCTACGATGTTTTGAAAACTCTTGCTTCTCAGTATAATCTCGTCTTCCAGAGAATTAACAGTCAGATAGTTATCAAAAAAGGAACAAGTTATGAAAGGGAAGACGAACTCGTTGTACAGGGGAATGGTGCCATTAGAGGCAGGATTACAGATTCCCGAACCGGCGAAGGTCTTATCGGCGCTAATATTTTAATTCAGGGAACGTCTCTTGGAACTACAACCGACGACAGAGGCAATTACCGCCTGGAAAAATTGGATGCCGGTACATATACCGTCGTTGTTCAGTATCTTGGATATCTGACGCGTACCGAATCCGTAAATGTCGTTGAAAATAGAACTGTCGAAATTAACTTCCAGCTCGAACAGTCTGAAATACAGATGTCAGAAGTAGTTGTTACTACAAGTACGGTTATTCCAACTCCTGTTAAGAAACTGCCGAATACAATCAGCGTTGTTACTGCGCGCGACCTCGAAAGAATGAATCCTACTAACGTTGCGGAAGTTGTAAGGCTTGCCGTTCCCGGAGCGTTCTATTCGGACGAAGGTGTAGGTACAACTTACGGCGCTTTTTCAGTTCGCGGTGTCTCATCTATTCAGGGAGCTGCCTCAACTCTTAAAGTTTATGTTGACGGAGTTGAAGTTTCCGATCCGGCTTATGTAACTTATATGGACCCGAGTTCTATTCAGCGTGTGGAAGTTGTGCCGGGTCCCCAGGCTTCAACTATTTACGGCTCACGTGCTATTAGCGGTGTTATGCAGATTTTTACAAAACAGGGTGTGCAGGGTAGAACGAGATTGTCTGGAAAGGTCGGCATGAAGACTATGGACGGCAAATATGTCGGAAATAAAACTCCCCTCGGTCAGGAAAGCTCTCTTAATGCAATGGGCGGCTTCAGCATTTTTAATTTTAATGCCGGTGTGAATTACAAGAATGAACCTCAATGGATCGATCTTTTTGAAGAACAGGCGCTTAATTTATCCGGCTCGGGTAGATTTAATACGGGCGATTTTTCAGGCGGGGTATCAATCACTTATTCAAAAAGAAATAATGTTAGCGGGTGGGATCCTTTAACCTATAAACGCGATAAAGAATTAAACCGGCCTTTAACCGCGCCAAACCGCGTTACGGAAAGTACATATGGAACTTACTCACTTAACTTAATCTATAAAGCTGCTGAAAACTGGACACATAACTTAACTGCCGGTTATAATGCATTATCCAGATTTAGCTATGATCGAAGTCCGAATGCTACTACGAAACTTTATTCGGTTAGTGAAAGCACCGATCAGAGATATTCAATGGCTTACAATACATCCTATCAATTTGATATTAATGAGATGTTCAATTCCGCAATAACAGCCGGTTTGGACTGGACAGAATATTCATTGCCTTTCTTCTCCGGAAACGTTGCGGACAGACAGAATTATGAATTTGTCGATTCGAATCCCGGAAAGAAGAAGAACTTCGGATTCTTTGCACAGACTCAGACTTCTTACAACGATTTCCTCTTTTTAACTGCAGGTCTGCGCGCAGATAAACGCCCCTCTGCTGCCGAGGAACCTTATACATGGTCGCCGCGACTCGGTTTGAGCGGTGTCTATGAGATGGAGGACTGGATGTTCAAAGGTAGAATTGCGTGGGGTCAGTCGGTTATCGTTCCGGATGAAAGATATATAGCCGGTGCAGAGACTGCAACTTCGGTTGTACTCCCTAATCTGAATTTATTGTCTCAGGTTCAAAGAGGATATGAATTAGGCGCCGATGTTTACTATATGAATCTTTTCACAGTAAGTTTAACTTACTTTGATCAAAGGCCGCTCGACCTTATTGAAATGGTTAACCTCGGACGGGATAGCCAGAACCGTGTTATGTATCAGTATCAGAATTTAAGTGAAGTTAAAAACCAGGGATTTGAAATTAAAGGAATCTTTAACCCTTTAAGCTGGTTAACCTTCAATGTTAATTATGGAAAAACAACAAGTACTGTATTAAAACTTGGTCCGAATTATACAGGTACGCTTAAAGTAGGAGGAGAAATAGTTGGACGGCCCGAATACACAATCTCCACAAATATTGAAATCACTCCAGTCGAAGGAACGACTATTACTCTTAGTGCATTCAGATTCGGTGAGTGGATCGCGGCTGACTTCTACGGATATCTCTATGATGTTTACGGCGGAAAATATAATGCTGCTGTAAAACCGTATCCGAACGGGTATTATATTACTTATCCGTCATTCACCAAGATTAACGCCGGTGTCACTCAAAGAATTTCTGAAACACTCTCCGGATATCTCCAGATCGATAATCTTACTAACGACGATAGCTTTGAGAGAATCAATACTGCGGTTACTCAGCCCCGGACAGTTACAATCGGTGTTATGTTTAACGGATTAACATTATAAGGAAGGGACTAATAGATGAGAACAATTATGATTAAAATTAAAAAGTTAAGTTTAGTCCGCTTCCTGCTGGTTCTATCAGTAATTATTTTGCAGGCCTGCGGTTCCGGTGATAGTAATAATTTTGTTATTAACGGAAAAGCATCGGGACTCGAAGGCGCAAATATCATTCTGCTTCATTCTCTTAAACCGGGAAAGGTGGACACACTTGGCCGGGCAATTGTTAAGGACGGTCAGTTTAATATTTCAGGAGAACTTCAATCCCCGGTCTTTGCACGTTTAGTTATCTCTTCTCCGCAATATTACTCATCCTTCTGGCTTCCTCCTTCGGAAGTTGAAATTGATCTTGATACCGCAAGGGTTGATGAAGGTATGGGCAAATCTTTAATTCCTCTTGTTAAAGGATCCGTTGAGCAGGAAGTATATGATTCTTTTTCAGATCAGTATGACCTGATCTCGCGGGATATCAGAAATGAAAGCAAACTGCTTCAAAAAACAACCGACCCTGAGGAAAAGAAAAAAATCACCGAGAAAATTGATAAACTCAGAGATGAACTGACTGAAAAATCGAACGGAATGATTCTCGATTTTGTAAAGAAGAATAACTCCTCTGTTGTATCTGCTTACTTAATGGCCAGAATATTAAATGACCAGTACCACAAAGTAGAAACTCTGCAGTCGGTTATGGATAATTTTACTCCTGAAGTAAAATTATCCCCGTATTATCTGGAGAATAGGGATGAACTTGACCTGCTGATGCGGATTCAACCCGGTAAACCTGCCCCTGATTTCTCGCTTCCCGATATGCAGGGGAATGATTTCCAGTTCTCTTCTCTAAAAGGCAAGGTCGTCTTGATCGATTTCTGGGCCTCCTGGTGTAAACCTTGTATCGCCTCTATTCCCGCAATGAAAAACATATATAATACGTACAAGGAAAAAGGATTTGAAATTCTCGGCCTCTCTAACGATAGTAAAAAAGATGCCTGGCTTAAGTCGATTGAAATCAATACAATTCCATGGAAAAACGTTGTTGACCGATTTCCTCAGCCGCCGGCTCCTTTCGGACCCGCTGAAGTAGCTACACTCTACGGAATTTCCTATCTCCCCACAACAATTCTTGTAGATAGAGAAGGAATTATTATTGCTAAAAACCTCCATGCGGAGGAACTTGAAACAAAACTGAAGGAGATTTTTAAGAACTAAAAATTCTTTTAATCATAAGGAGGTTTAAGGTTTATACTGTATTACCTTCTTTGCCCTCATACATCTCCGCCTCCTCGGAGTATTCCCCAACTCTGAGGAGGTTTCTTTTTATGAACAGTATTATGAACAATAATTTTGGATACTTTTTTCCGGATACATATATTTACTCCGCTTTCGTGGGAATATCATTTAATCTGTAGAGGACTGATTGAGTATTACTGATCCTGTTAATCAGAACGCAGTTGAATTGGAATGGATGAATCAATTCTCCTCCGGAGATAAAACCACTTAAAAACTATAATTTATATTCATACTTTTTTGCTCGAAAAATAGAACTGTTATGAAAATCTTTCATTAATTATATTTTACTAATTCCAACAAATTCTTCAAATCCTGTAGGATTAAGGAAAAGAAAAAGCCCATCAATGATGGGCTTTTTTTATAATCTCTTGTTGCCTCTACTTTTTATTCTTTACATGCTTATCGAACCACTCAAACATTTCGGCAAGCACATGAAGTACCGATTCTCTCGCGCGGTATCCGTGACTTTCGTGCGGAAGCATTACAAGCCGTGCTGTTGCCCCGTGTCCTTTAACCGCCTGGTAGAATCTCTCCGACTGAATAGGGAATGTGCCGGAATTATTATCGGCCTCGCCGTGTATCAGGAGTATCGGTTCATTCACTTTATTGGCGTGCATAAAAGGGGAGAGGTTGTAGTAGATCTCCGGAACCTCCCAGTATGTTCTTCTTTCACTCTGGAATCCGAACGGTGTAAGTGTCCTGTTGTATGCGCCGCTCCGGGCAATTCCTGCGGCAAAGAGATCGCAGTGCGCCAGCAGGTTCGCAGTCATAAATGCGCCGTAGCTGTGTCCGCCTACTCCAACTCTTTTAGGATCGCCGATTCCCATCTCGTCGAGCTTATCAATTGCGGCTTTAGCGCTCGATACAATCTGATCTATGAAAGTATCGTTCATGGTTTGCGGGTCGCCAACTACAGGCATCTGAGCGTCATCCAGAAGTGCGTAACCCTGGGTTACGAAGAAGAGTTGTGAATAACCGCGGAAGAATGTAAAACGGTATTGCGAACCTCGAACCTGGCCTGCTGTTGATGCGTCGCTGTACTCAATCGGGTATGCCCAGATTACGACCGGAAGTCGCTGTCCTTCTTTATAATTTGGAGGAAGATACAATGTGCCGGAAAGATCTACTCCGTCTGCTCTTTTATATCTTATCAGCTCCTTCTTCATCCCGGTTAATTGAGGTGCGGGATCCTTAAAATCTGTTAAAGGTTTTCTCTCATTCGTTTTTAAATCTACAAGAAAATAGTTCGGTACTTCAGTCTTGGATTCGTAACGTGTTACTATCTTATTTCGTGAGTTCCCGGCAAAATCAATTATCATTTCATATGTCTTTTCCTTACACCTGTACAATCTTTCTTTTTCAAGTGTAGAAAGAATCATCTTATCCAGAAATGGTCTGTCGCCGTCCGGCGATGCGCCTGCACCCGTCAAATAGATAGTCCCGTTTTCATAAATGATTACGGATTCGCCGTTCGTAAGTGTTTTTGTAACAGGACGCCCGGGATTCCCGTATGCGTCCTGCATGCTTAGGTCAAAAATCTTCCTTGCCGGAGTTTCCGGTTTATCGGCATTTAAAAGAAATGTGGTTGCCCATCTCTTCTTCCAGTTGTATTCGGAGACAAATATTAAACCGTTTTCTTCAAGCCAGCTCGTACCGCTGTATCTGTGCTCAAGTTTTAGAATCTCTTTTGGAGACTGATTGAAAGGTGCGGATAGTGTAACGAGTTTATCTCTTAAAGGGGCTTCAACATCGGAATCGCCTCCGTCCAATGCTTCGACCCAGATTAATGTAGCGGGGGAAAGGGGCCGCCACTCTATACTGCGCGGACCTAATGGAACGCCGTTAAGCGGAATATCATCCGATGGCGGAAGGTCGGCAATCAGATGAACCTGCTCGCCTTTCTTATTCCAGACTTCAATTGAATGCGCAAATCCGTAATAGGGAATCTGATAGGAATAAGGTCTCTTAATTCTATCGGCAAGAATGTATTCGCCGTCAGGTGAAAAATTTACTGAAGTAAAAATGCCGGGCTTGTTCAGTTTTGTTCTTGTACCGTTTGAAATATTTATAATCTCCAGCTGCGATGTTGCGTAATAATCGAAAAGAACTTCATCGTTATAGGAAGTTAATAGATCCTGATAGGTTCTTCCTTTTGCAATCTTTCCGCCGGTTTCCTGTATATTCGGTCCGATCGGCACCTGATTAGCTTCTGGAGCCGCTCCGCGTTTTTCAGGTATCATATAAACAAGTAAATGTCTATTATCAGGCAGCCATGAGAATCCCTGACCGATTGTGAGGTTGAGTCCTTTGTTGATGAGTGACTTCGACTTGCCAGTTTTTGTATCAACCAGCCAGAGTTTAATTCCGTCGTTTAAAAACTGGGGGAGTGCAAACCATTTATCGTCGTTTGACCAGAGCGCTCCTCCGAACTTACCGCCTTCCGGAAGATCTGTCTTTACTTCTTTTCCTGTTTCAAGATTCCTTATTGTAAATCTCAATGCAAAGGAAGTCCTCTGCATACTGTTGTTGCTTGGAGTTATTCTCACTCCGGCTATCCGGAGTAACGGCTGGGACAGATACTCGATTGTCGGCATCGATTCCATTTCTGTAAGCAGCATGTATGTCCCTTGCGGACTAATAGAAGCGGAAGGAGTAAGAGGAGCGTCTACAATATCAATTACTTCCTTTGACGGTACTTTGTACTGCGTTTGTGCTATTAATATAAAAGGAATTAGAAGAATTGATATTAGTGTGAGGATTTTAGCAGACCTGTTCAATTCAACCTCCTGATTTTTATTTATGATTGATAAACCTGTTATCAATTTACCCGGGGGTACAAAAGGCGGGAAACGGAGTTTCAATTATTTATGAAATTTGCAAATCTGTCTATTTGTTTTTTATTTCTCTTCCGCCTAATTGATTAATTACTGCGCTGACTAGCGGATTTTCGTCTGAACCTGATACGGCTTTGTTCGACTTTGAATCGGATTTCCTCGATGCACCGCCTCTCTTCTTCCCGGCATTGTTGAATTCAATCTTCTTGCCGAATACTTCTTTTGTTTTTTTATCGAGGTAGGACTTGTTATCACTTATTATGTCCCAGTCATCGTTATGTTCTACTTCAATATTCAACTTATCATTGGAAAGATTGATGGGATTGGAATTAGTTAGAATCGAACCGAAAAACAGCTTATCGGTTTTAACCTGTTCAACAAAAAACTCCCATTTGGCAATGATATCTGTAAATTCGGATGAGTCGCGCGCTGTAGGCGCAACAAAGTTTTTTACTTCCGGTATCAGGACCTCATTTTTATCAACTATCCTTAAATTAGAAACAGGCTGATCTGGTTTTTTAGGTGCCGAACCTCCGCCGGGATTCGGCTGGTAGGACCGGACAGGTTCCGATACTGCACCTGAATTTAATTTTGTGATCAGGTCGGATATTGTCGCAGACCGTTCGAGGCCGATCAGATGACATAAGGCAATTTCAATCTTAAGTTTCTGATTGGCAGTTGAGCGCAGTTCATATTGTGTCTTGTTTATATAATTCAGAATTCTTAACAGGTCTCCTTCCGTGAACTTTTCACTGTACTCGAGGTATCTCTCTTTGTAGATCTCTGCTGCTTCTATCAGGTCGTTGTTTTTACGTATTACAACTGTCAGTATGTTTCTGAAATGCTCATTAAGCCCGTTCAGGAAGTCGACGAAGTTCCATCCGTTATCGTAAATTTTCTGGGAGGTCTCAAATGCCGCTTTGTAATTTTTGTCAACTATCGAATCGGAAATTACAAAATAGATCTCTTCGTCAATCAGGTTGAGCATTTTGGAGATTACGTCGCTCTGGACTTCGCCGCTGCTGAATGAAATCATCTGGTCGAACAGAGTCTGCGCGTCTCTCAATGCGCCGTCGGCTTTCTTAGCGATGATAGATAGGGCTATGTCGTCTATCGTTATCTTCTCGGCATCCGCGATTTCCTTAAGAAGCTTCTTAATCGCTCCCATCTCGATCCGCCTGAAATCGAATCTCTGGCAACGTGAAATAATTGTTAGAGGAACTTTGTGTACGTCGGTTGTTGCGAAAATAAATATCGTATGCTCCGGCGGCTCCTCAAGTGTTTTAAGAAGTGCGTTAAAAGATTCGGTCGTTAACATGTGCACTTCATCGATAATGTATACTTTGAACTTTCCTCTCGTCGGTGCGTACTTAACCGATTCACGCAATGTCCGTATCTCGTCTATTCGCCTGTTCGAAGCTCCGTCTATTTCAATTATATCGAGTGTCTGCGATGTCTGAAACGAATTACACATCTCGCATTTGTTGCACGGCTCACCGTTCTGAGGATTGAGGCAGTTCAATACTTTAGCTAATATCCTTGCGGTTGTTGTCTTACCGATTCCGCGGGGACCTGCAAAAAGATATGCGTGCGCTACCCGGTTGTTCAGAATGGCGTTCTTTAATGTAGTGGTTATATGTTCCTGCCCTACTACTTCTGCAAAAGTCTGCGGGCGCCATTTTCTTGCTGTTACAATGTAATTCATAGGTCTTGTGGTCTATATAATGTCAAAAATAACCAATTAATAAAAAACAAGATACAAACAAAAGCTAAAAACAAATTATAAAAAGTTTCTTCGATATCTAAATCGCAGATGAAAATAATTTTGGCTGTTATATTGTCTTATTGGTGAAATTCTTAATAGCGAAGTAAATCAATCCTATTCCATCATACGTCTTTAATTGATAATTGGCTTTTGGTAATTTAATCCAAGTTTATTTACGAGAAGATTACATAAATTTTCTAAATTTATTTTATCTGTATTATTAAATGCCGAAAAGTTATAACTGTCCAGATCTAGCACACCGAATACTTTATCATCCTTAATAAGCGGTACTACAATTTCGGAATTTGATCCGCCGTCGCATGCTATGTGACCAGGAAATTCATGAACATCCGCTACAATTAATGTCTCTTTCTTTAGTGCGGATGTCCCGCAGACTCCTTTGCCCAGTTCAATAACAGTGCAGGCAACCTTCCCCTGGAATGGACCGAGATATAAACGGTCATCATTTAAGAGATAAAATCCTACCCAGCTTATCTTATCGAATGCCTCTTTTAACGCGGCAGTAACATTTGCTAAGCTGGAAATTAACGGCTCAGCCGGATTTATCAAACTTTCAATCTGCGGAATAATCTGCCTGTAAATCTCCTCGTCGGAATTATCCTTATTTATATTAATGCTTTCTGACATATATCAGTAATCAATTCCTAAATGCCGATTTAATCTTTGTTATTTCTTCTTATTATTTGTCTGCTTCTTTGCTTTTGGCTTCTGGTTATCCATTATCTTTTTCACACTGCTCTTCGTTTCAAAAACATACGGCAGCGCTTCATTAATTGTAGCTACTGGAATTATTTTCAATCCCTGTTTAACCGCATCCTTAATTTCCGTAAGGTCTTTTTCGTTTTCTTTTGGAATCAGGACAAGTTTCATACCGTTTCTCTGGGCCGCGAGCAGTTTCTCGTTCAATCCGCCTATCGCAAGAATTTTACCGCGCAATGTAATCTCTCCTGTCATGGCAACATCATTCCTTGCAGGTTTGCAGCTGAATGCCGAATACATTGCCATTGCCATCGTAATACCTGCCGAAGGTCCGTCTTTCGGAATTGCGCCTTCGGGAAGATGAATATGAATTTCTTTCCCTTTTGTGAAATGAGGTTCCAATCCGAACTCTTTTGCGTTCGAACGGAGATAACTCAATGCTGCCTGGGCCGATTCTTTCATAACATTCCCGAGTTGACCAGTAAGAGTTAGTTTTTCCGCGCCGGTCATAACTGTTGCGTCAACCTGAAGAATCTCTCCTCCTACACTCGTCCATGCCAGTCCGGTAACGCTTCCTACGCGGTGTTCCTTTTCTGCTTTAGGACTTCTGAATCTCGGAACGCCCAGGAATTTTTCGATCATCGTTTCATCAAGAGAAAATTTCTTAACCGGTTTTTTCTTTTTTCCGTTCCCCGAATTGGAAAGTATTATTTCCCGGGCCGTCTTTCTCAATACAGATGCAATTTCTCTCTCCAGGTTTCTTACACCTGCTTCACGTGTATAACCGGTAATAATCTTTTTAATTGCCTCGTCCTTAAAATCAACTTTATACTTTTTCAGCCCGTGAACATCTATCTGTTTCGGTATAATATGTCTCTTGGCAATTTCAATCTTCTCATACTCTAGGTATCCCGGCAGTTCAATTATTTCCATCCTGTCCTGAAGCGGCAGGGGAATGTTGTATCTAACGTTTGCCGTCGTAATAAACATTACCTGAGAAAGATCGTAATCAACATCAAGATAGTGATCGTTGAATGTATGATTCTGTTCGGGATCCAGAACTTCAAGCATTGCGGAGGAAGGGTCGCCCCGGAAATCCATACTCATCTTGTCGATTTCATCCAGCAGCATAACGGGATTAACAGTCTTGGCCCGTTTCATCGATTGAAGTATCTTCCCTGGCATCGAGCCGATATAAGTTCTTCTGTGGCCGCGAATTTCAGCTTCGTCGCGTACACCGCCTAAAGAGATCCGAACAAAATTTCTTCCGAGCGCTCTGGCGATCGATTTACCGAGAGAAGTTTTGCCGACACCCGGAGGGCCTACAAAACAAAGAATCTGTCCGCGCATATTCCTCACAAGATTCAATACCGCTATATGTTCAACAATTCTCTCTTTCGGCTTATCAAGCCCGAAATGATCTTCATCTAGAATATTTCTTACATTCTTTATGTCGAGGTTATCCTTCGTCCTTTTATGCCACGGCACATCTATAAGCCAGTCGAGGTAATTTCTTATAACTGTTGCTTCGGGTGAACTTGGAGGAGTCTTTTTCAGTTTGTTGAGCTCCTCAATCGCTTTCTCCTGAACCGGCTTAGGCATCTTGGCTTTAATTATCTCATCCTTCAGTTTTACAAATTCAGGAGAGATCTCCTCCTCGTCGCCAAGTTCATCCTGAAGAATCCGGATCTGTTCCTGTATTATAAACTTGCGCTGTGTCTTGGCGATATTCTCGTGAACCTTTCCTTCAATCTCTTTTTCTATCTTAAGTATCTCAATCTCCGAATTCAGGATTTTTATAATTTCATAGAGCTGCTCCTTTATCGAAAACTTCTGGAGTATTCTCTGTTTTACATCCATAGTCTGATTGATATTCGCTGCTGCATAGAATAATTTTCTGTCGGGTTCATCGATGCTGTCGAATGAATTAACCGCTTCGGGGGGAATCGATTTATTAATCTTTACATATTCCTTAAAGAGGTTCGACATTTGCCTCATCAGGGCGTTCATCTCGCGGGGCTCTTCGTGCTCGGCCTCAATTACTTCGATCTCTGCTTCAAAGAAATTTGCACGTTCGGTAAATTGAACTATCCGGCCCTGAATCACTCCGTCGACAAGAATTTTAAGCAGGCCGTTAGGAAGTTTTAATATCTGAATTATTTTAGCAATCGTTCCTTCCCTGAAAATATCCTCTTTTGCAGGTCCTTCTATATTCGACTTTTTCTGTGCTGCCAGAAAAATATATTTCGAACCTTCAAGCGCGTAATTCGCGGCGTTGATCGACTGCTCCCTGCCTACCAGTACAGGAAATATCATATATGGAAATATTACGTTATCCCTCAAAGGGAGTACGGGTAGTACTTTCGGTATATCTTCAACCATTGAATAATCCTGCGGGTGCGTCTTTATTTCATCACTCATCAAATCTTACTCCAATTCTATCTTTTTGACCCAAAGATACCAAATAAACGATGGGCTATCAAGGTTGATAAATAGTGTTAACCTCATTCTGCTGAGAAGAAAAAATGATTCTGAATGTAGAATGTTGTAACAATTAGACACAATACAGAAAGTAAAATATTTTATGAATATTAAATTCCGTTGAAATAGAATAATTGATTCGGATCTGTTTTGCTATATTTGACTTCAAGAATTCAGAGGGTTTTTAATTGATAGATAAAATTATTGAGATTGCCAGGGAAGCCGGAGAGATTGTCCGCGAGGGTTTTGGAAAGAATTTTTTGATAGAGACGAAGGGAAGTCTTACGAATTTGGTTACTGAATATGATAAGAAATCCGAAGCAGCCATAATAGAATTTATTAAGAAGGAATTTCCGTCACATTCTGTCCTCGCCGAGGAAAGCGGAAATCATAAATCCGGCACTGAGTATTTGTGGGTAATAGATCCTCTGGATGGTACAACAAATTTTGCCCACGGCTTACCGATTTTTTCGGTTTCAATAGGAGTTCAGAAAAACGGCGAGACAATTTGCGGTGTTGTCTACGATGTTATGCGCGATGCTCTCTATAGTGCCGAACTTGGATGCGGTTCTTTTTGTAATGGCAGAAAGTTGAATGTCAGTACCAACTCCGACGTTAGAAGATCAGTGCTTGTAACCGGTTTCCCTTATAACGTTGCTGAAAACCCCGACCACGCTTTCGAACACTTTATCGCATTCCTTAAAAACGCAAGGGCTGTCCGCCGCCTCGGATCGGCCGCAATCGATTTCTGTTATACTGCTGAAGGAGTATTCGACGGATTCTGGGAAGTCTTCCTTCATCCGTGGGATATGTGCGCCGGTAAACTCCTTGTGGAAGAAGCCGGGGGGATTGTTACCGACTTTAATGGCAATGCGATTAATATCTTTTCAAAACAGATTCTGGCTACAAACAAGCTGATTCATGAGAACATGATCACAATTCTTAATGAGAAATAATCATTCAGGGTTTTGAATTCACTTTCAGTTTCTTAATAACAAAAGTAGATCTCACAATTATTCCCGAACTTACCCGAAGCGGGTAATTATTTTTACCCCCTCTCCTAAAAAATATTTTGAGCTTTCAGGTAACATTTTGATGCTGAATACCATCTAAATATTGTGTCAGTTTTCTTCAACTATTAAGTATCATTCAAAAGGGGGGAGTATGAGAAAAAATATCCTGTTTTTACTTTTTTTTATTGCCGGCCATCTTCTTGCATTTAATATAAATTCCGGAAATAATCCTTCGGAGAAACCGGTTCTCCAGATAAAAAAAATCGATAAATCTTTAGAGCTTACGGGTAAACTCGACCATCCGATCTGGAAACTTGCTGAGCCGGTTGAACTTACTTATGAAATCCGTCCCGGGGATAATATCCAGGCTCCAGAGAGAACTCTTGTAAGAGCCCTGTACGATGATAAACACATCTATTTCGGTTTTGAATGTTACGATAAGAATCCTTCCCAGATCCGCGCGAATATAACAGACCGCGACAGAATGTTCGACGATGATTATGTTATAATTGTACTCGATACTTACGGTGATTTCCAGAAGGGATATGAATTCGCCGTAAATCCTTACGGCATTAAAGGTGACTTGCTTGCTACAATGAATAATGAAGACGCAAGCCTCGATCTTATTTGGCATTCGGCTGCTTCTATTAATGAAAACGGATGGACTGCCGAGATTGCTATCCCTTTTACAAGTCTCACTTTCCCGGATAAGGAAGATCAGAATTGGGTAATTGGAATTGTCCGAAATCTTCCCCGCACCAGCAGGGTTCAGATCTCCTGGACTAAGATCGACAGAAACATTCCGGGCTTTCTGCCTCAATCCGGTTTAATTCAGGGCCTTAAGGGAATTAAATCCTCAGCTAATGTCGAACTTCTTCCGTATGCGATAGGACAAAAAGGTGGACAGCTTGCCAACTTCAATGATCCTAAATCAGGTATCAAATTTAATCCGCTGGAAGGAAGAATTGGAGGAGGAATTAAATATTCGCCCGGTCCCGATTTCTCTCTCGATGCCGTTATCAATCCCGATTTCAGCCAGATCGAATCCGATGCTGCTCAGATTAGCGTTAATACAACTTTTGCCCTCTACTACGATGAGAAAAGACCTTTCTTCCTGATTGGTAACGAACTCCTCCAGACTCCGATGTATTACTCAAGATCAATTAACGACCCTCTGGCAGCTGCACGTATTAACGGTAAATCCGGCTCGTTGTCATATATGTATATGAGTGCGTACGACAGAAATACCGTTATTGTTGTTCCGGGGGAAGATAGAAGCAATACAATCCCTACGGATATTAATTCACTCGCGAATATCGGACGCCTCCGATACGACCTCGGTGATGAAAACTATATCGGCTCTATGATACTTACAAGAAATTTTGACGGCGGGCATAACTACGTCGCCGGTCTAGACTGGAATTATAAATTCTGGAGTAACTGGTATTTCAGCGGTGAAGGTTTTTATTCTCTTACAAAAGAATTAAATAACCCGCAGCTGTTCAGTTCCCAAAGAGTATTCGGAAACTCCGGCAAAAATGCCGCGTTCAACGGAGAGGAATATTCCGGAAGCGGAATTCATCTCGCCCTTTCTCACCAACAGAGATCCTATAACTTCTCATTCGTAATAAATAATTTCACACCTACATATCAGACATATAACGGACTTTTTTCATCCAATAATTACAGACAGTTCTTTCTAAGTAATCAGTTTGTTTTCTATCCTGAAAAATCATTTGTTGAAAGGGCAACTATAGGGCTTCAGGGTGAATTGAGGTTTAACTTTGACGGATTGAAAAAAGAACAATCGCTTGTTCCGTATGTTTCATTTACATTAAAAGGGCAGACCGGTATCTACGCGAATTACATTCTTGTTAATGATGAAAATTTCTTCGGAAAAAGTCTCAAAAATGTTAGAAGATTTTATGCCGAGATTAGCACCCGCCCCATTAAGGAAATTTCCTTATATGTCGGCGGGAATTTCGGAAAATTCATTTACAGGTCGAGTCTGCCCGTTATCGGTACAGGTCATAATATCGATGCTTCAATCACTCTAAAACCGACTGCCCGACTAAATCTTTCCTTCGCATATTCGCGGGCAAGGCTTTCGAATGAAGAATCGGGGAATCTGCTTTATGATGGAAATATCTTCAGAACCGTAGGTACATATCAGTTCTCGCCGGAACTCTTTTTCAGGACTATTTTCCAGTACGATTCCTTCTCCAAATCGATCCAGGTTTATCCTCTTTTCAGCTATAAATTAAATGCATTTACTACCTTCTTCGCCGGTGCTACAAGCGACTATACCGATTATAAAGGTGATATCGGAATTGCTAATACAAGTCAGCAGTATTTCGTAAAAATCCAGTATTTGCTCGGAATTTAGCTTTTTTAGACTTCCTTCGTTTTTTCTCTCAGAATCCGGCCTCGAATAGGCCGGATTCTTTATTTGTGCCCTTTCCAACTTTTAATTTGCAGCCCCCGTTTAATTTTAATATTTTTGCAAGCCAATGTCGAAGAAAATTATTATTGCCATAGACGGTCCGGCCGGTTCAGGTAAATCCACTGCTGCAAAGAACTTAGCCCGCAAACTGGGTTTTACTTATCTGGATACCGGCGCAATGTATCGGGCCATTACATTTTTATCAATTCAGAATGGAATTGTTGAAAATGTTCCGGCTGTCATCGAAATGACAAGAAGTCTTTCGCTTAAACTGAAATATGAAAACGGTATTACCAGAGTTTTTGCAAATGATGCTGAAGTTACAGAACAGATCAGAAGCGCCGAAGTGAATTCTAAAGTAAGCGAAATTAGTACGATTCCCGAAGTCAGGGCTGAGATGGTTAAAATTCAGAAAAAGATAGGCCAGGAGGAAAATCTGGTTGCTGAAGGTAGGGATGTTACTACCGTTGTTTTCCCGGATGCCGACGTGAAGTTTTTTATTACCGCTTCGATTGATGAACGTGCCAGAAGACGCCTGCGCGATTTTCAGAACAGCAGCGTTGATATTTCCTATGATGATGTGAAAGCAAATCTTGAGAAAAGGGATAAGATCGACAGCGGCAGGGAGGTATCTCCTTTGAGAAAATCTGAAGATGCATTTGAATTCGATAATACCGGTTTAACCCCGGAAGAGGATCTTGAATTCCTTTATAAAAAAGTAAAAGAGATTTTAGCCGCCAAAAAACAATATATGTTAAACTAAAACGCAATACTGCTTCAACTTTAACCGGCGGCGTTATAGAAGTAAGCAGATGGTAGGAGGACTGATGTCCGAGTTAGAAAAAGATACTCTTAAAAAAGTATCTGACCCCGGTAAATTTATCAATATCGATGAATACTCGCCGGAAGAATTACATGCATTATCTAAACTTTATGCCGAGTCGTTTCGCGATATCAAAGAAGGCGAAATAATTGCCGGCACTATAGTCGGTATCACCGGTGAAAACGTCGTGGTTGATGTCGGCTTCAAATCCGATGGTACTATTTCTAAATCTGAGTTCAATGCAACCGAGGAAATTAAAATCGGTAACAAAATTGATATCGTTATTGAAAGCGTTGAAGATGAAGAAGGAAATCTTGTTTTAAGTAAGAAACGTGCCGACTTCCTCAAGATTTGGGGAAGGATTATGGATGCATTTGAAAATGAAAAGATCATTCCCGGTAAAATTCTTAAAAGAATTAAAGGCGGAATGGTTGTTGATCTTATCGGTATCGAAGCGTTCCTTCCCGGTTCACAGATCGATATCCGTCCGGTCCGCGATTTTGACGCTTTCGTCGGCCAGACAATGGACTTTAAGATTGTTAAAGTAAATATCCCTACAGAGAATATTGTTGTCTCTCATAAAGTACTTATTGAAGAAACTATCTCGGATCAGCGTAAAGAAATTCTTGAGAAACTTGAGAAGGGTCAGATCCTCGAAGGTATCGTTAAAGCAATTACCGATTTCGGCGTATTCGTCGATCTCGGCGGCGTTGACGGTCTTATTCACATAACCGATCTCAGCTGGGGCAGAATTAATCATCCGAGCGAAGTTGTTAAACTTGATGAGAAGATTAAAGTTGTTGTAACCGATTTCGATAAAGAGAAGAAGAGAATATCACTCAGCTTGAAACAGCTCCTTCCGCATCCGTGGGAAAAGATCCAGGAGAAATACAAGATCGGCGATAAAGTAGCCGGACGCGTTGTATCCTTAACCGACTACGGCGCCTTCATCGAGATCGAAAAAGGTATCGAAGGATTGATCCATATCTCCGAAATGAGCTGGACTCAGCATATCAGCCATCCTTCTCAATTCGTTTCGATGGGACAGATCGTTGAAGCCGTAATCCTTAGCCTCGATAAAGATGAAAAGAAAATCTCTCTCGGTATGAAACAGCTTACTCCGGATCCGTGGCAGGACCTTCTTAAAAAATATCCTGTCGGCTCATCCCATTCGGGTGTCGCCCGTAATCTTACGAACTTCGGTGTATTCGTTGAACTCGAACCCGGTATCGATGGACTCGTTCACATCTCCGATCTCTCATGGACTAAGAAAATCCGTCACCCCGGCGAAGTAGTAAAGAAGGGTGAAAAGATCGATGTGGTTGTCTTAGGCGTTGATACTGAATCGAGAAAAATATCTCTCGGCCATAAACAGATTAATGAAAATCCGTGGGATAATTTCGAAAAAGAATATGCCGTTGGTAGAAAAACTGATGGGAAGGTTGTACGCATAATTGAAAAAGGATTGATTGCCGAACTGCCTCTTAATGTGGACGGATTCATTCCCGCAACTCAATTGTCTACTTCTAAGATTAAAAATCTTTCCTTCTGCTTCCCGGTCGGCGCTAAACTCGAACTTAAAGTGGTCGAGTTCGATAAAGAGAATAAGAAAATTGTACTGAGTGCAATCGGTGCACTTAAAGAGAAATCCGACGACGAAATCTCCCAGTACATAAACGAACATAAACTGGAAAAAGTAACTGTCAACGATATTCTGCAGGCAGACGCAGGTAAATTTGATTCATCCGATTTTAATCTGTATGAAGACAAATCCACTCCGGCTCCTCCTGCCGCTCCGGCAGTTGAAGAAAAGAAAGAAGAACCGAAAGCTGAATAATTTTCCGGCTTTCATTTAAAAATATTCGGGCTGTATTTAATCATTGCTGCTTATCGATTGAATGCAGCCCGTCCTTTTTCTATTAATACTCTTGATCTTGCTCTTGTTCTTGATCCTTATCTTGCTCTTGCTCGTGTTCATCATTCAATAACAAGTTATTAAAAAAAAATATAGATAATATGTCATCCAAAGTTGCATTCCATACTCTCGGCTGTAAACTGAATTTTGCGGAGACTTCCACAATAGGGAAACAGTTCCTGCAAAAAGGTTTTTCGATTGTTGATTACAGCGAAAAAGCGGACGTGTACGTTATCAATACTTGCACTGTAACCGAACATGCTGATAAAGAATGCAGACAGATTGTACGCCGGGCGCTTCGCAATAATCCGGAAGCTTACGTTATCGTAACCGGCTGTTATGCCCAGCTCCGGCCGGAAGAGATTTCGAAAATTGATGGCGTGGATGCTGTTCTGGGGAGCGGCGAGAAATTTAATCTCTTCAATTATATACCGGAATTTAAAAAGAAGTATTTATCGTGTATCTATGTCTCTCCTACAGAAGAACTCAATTCCTTTAATTCCTCCCATTCAACAGACGCGGACGACCGGACCAGGGCATTCTTTAAGGTTCAGGACGGCTGCGATTATAAGTGCAGCTTCTGTACAATTCCGCTTGCTCGCGGTAAAAGCAGGAGTATGAACCCCGAAGAAGTGATTGCACAGTTTAAAGAACTCCTCGAATGCGGTTATAAAGAGATTGTTCTTACAGGCGTAAATGTAGGCGATTATTCCTCAATAAATCTTGATCATGCTCTTGCTCTTGATCATGATCAGGAAAAAAATAAAGGAACAGATCTTTACCGCCTTCTTAAAATGATGCTGGAAGTAGAAGGTGATTACCGGATAAGGATCAGTTCTATCGAACCGAATCTTTTAAATGATGATATCATTCAGCTCGCAATCAACGATCAGCGGCTCGTTAATCATTTCCATATACCTCTTCAGAGCGGATGCGATAAGGTACTTCGACTCATGCAGCGCCGGTACCGGACTGATGATTACAGGAATCTGATTCTCAAACTCGCAAGTAAGATCGAAAATGTAGGCATCGGTGTCGATGTTATCGTCGGGTTCCCCGGTGAAACAGAAGAGGATTTTCTCGATACATATAATTTCCTGCGGGATCTTCCGGTTTCTTACCTGCACGTTTTTACATATTCCGAACGGCCGAATACAAAAGCTATCGAAATGCCCGGACACGTAGATGTAGCCGAAAGAAAACGCAGAAATAATATGCTCAGAATTCTCAGTGAGAAAAAGAGAAATGAGTTTTACAGAAGTATGGTCGGCACGAATCTGAAAGTCTTGGTCGAGCATGAAAATATGGATGGATTTATGAAAGGATTTTCCTCAAATTACGTGCGCGTAAAAATTCCTTTTTCCGCGGACTTTATAAATAAGATCGTTGAAGTAAAAATTACGGAGGTTGATGAGAACATTTGTACTGCCGGAACTTTAGAAAATGTTTTCTCATAAAATGCAGGTCTTCAAATGAAAAAATTCTTTTTCTTCTCAATTCTTTTTACTTCAGTCATTCTTTCGCAGAATTCTACCGAATCTATCTTATCGTTGAAAAGTCAAATTAACTCTCAAAGCAGTCAGTCTTCATTGAATTATCAGCCATCTGCTCTCCAGGATCAGAGCCAACCTTCGCGTAAAAATCCCGGTCTTGCAATTCTATATTCGTTGCTGCTCCCCGGTATGGGGGAGTTGTATGCCGGCGGTTATGATACAGGAGTCTATTTTACTGTGGCTGACGGCCTCCTCTGGGGAACACTCGCAGGATTCAGTATCTACGGCAACTGGCAGGAGAAGAATTATAAATCATTCGCCGAAACAAATGCCGGAGTTATTCTCTCTGGCAAAGAGAGCGAATTCTTTGCTAATATCGGCTCATATCTTTCTGTAGAGGATTATAATAAAGTACAGGAACTTAACAGGGAATTTGCTAAAGCATACGATACTCAGAAATTCTACTGGAAGTGGGAGAATAACGAAAAGAGAAGGGAATACCGCGAAATGTGGTCATCCAGCGAAAGCGCTTTTAATAATCTCCGTTTTGCCGCCGGTGCTCTTATTCTTAACAGGCTAATAAGTGCCATTAATGCTGTCCGGCTTGTATCTGCATATAATAAAAATCTTCAGCAGGAATTAAGCTGGAATGTTTATTTCTCTTTAATGAATAAACCTGATTTGCCTCAATCCTTTCAAATCAACTTTATCAAATCGATGTAAAAAAAAAGAGCGGCTGTAAGCCGCTCTTTTTAATTCGTGCCTTCAGTAACTATTAGTTAGCCGGAAGATTTGGATTAGCGTTTCTTTCACCTCTTGGAATCGGCATATAACGCCATACGTTTCCAGTTAAGTGCCATGTTCCTGTTCTGTGCTGATCCATTAAACGGGTTCCCGTAACAAATAATTCCTTATCGCGCTCAACTAATACGCCTGCAATGTCAACAGTAGCAAGAGCCGGAATCTGGTAGTTTGCTCTTACTTCATTAACTAATGCTAAAGCGTTTGCAGAGCCGGAACCTCTCAATGCGCATTCAGCTAACATAAGATGGTTTTCCTGCCATGACATTACCGGGAATGCATTTCCTTTTTCAGGATACTTTAGCTGCCAGTAGTATGTAATACCGTCGGTACCTAATACGGTGCCCAGTTTTACTCTGTTGGCTTCTTTTGCTTCTGCCGTAATGTAACCGTTCATTCTGCTGTTTACAGCAATCTGAACACGGCCGGCGCCAGCAAATCCCCAGTAATAAATGTTGCTTACATCATTGTGGGCTGCTGTGAAAGTGGCGTCGCCTTTGGTCATACCCTGCGCTGCGTATGTTGCTGCATTGGCATAATCCTTAAGTGCCAGATATGCTTTCGCGATTAGTGAATTAACCTGACGCTTCTGTAAAGCTGCTGTGGATGCCGGAAGTGGATTGTATTTTAATGCTTCCTTCATCATGTTGATTGCATCGTTCAGCAATGTTGTCTGGGGAATGAACTGTCCTGCGTCAATTGTTGCGCCGGGTTCGTTCGCGTTTAGTCCGAATGCAACAGCCAGGTAATATCTGGCGAGTCCGCCGTAAAGATTTCCGATAAATAATCCGTCATCTTTTGTTGCTGTGTTTGTAAAAGAGATTTCTCCGAGACGTCTTACGAAATCATCGGCGTATTTCCTCATTTGTCCTACTGCCTGGTAAATTCCGGCAACGGTAGCATTGTCTATAAGTATCTCCCCTTTATCGATCTCTTCGAAAGTTGGGAAGCTTGCAGTTGCTATTTTTCCGGTATAGATCATCTGGTCCGACTGCAGATCCATTAAGCATGCGATCTGGCTGGCAGTCGTAGAGAATCTCTGTTTTACACCGTTTGCCACGAATGTAACCTGCGATTCCGATGTTAATAGTTCATCCTGTGCGCGGTCTATAACCGGTTCAATGTTGGTTATATAATCCTCGCATGCAGAAATGAACAAGAACAAAAACGGAATTATCAAAAGAAAGATTTTATTTTTTCTCATTTTGTGTTCTCCTCTTTATAATCCTAGCCTAACCCAGAAGTTGACTGTTCTTGGATTCTGCAGTGTTAAGAAATCATTTCCTCTTGCGATTGTTCTTGAACCGGTGTAGTTCAATTCAACGTCTGCACCTGAATATTTTGTGAACCTTGCAAGATTTCTAACCGATATGCCGGCGGCAAATGTTTTTACATAACTTGTGAGATCGAAATCCCTTAGAAGATTTGTAAAATCATAGCTTAAGCTTACTTCGCGGATAATGAAGTAGTCGGCATCTTCAATGTAGTTACCTGCATATCTCCAATCCAGACTTGCGTATTCTTCTGCAGCTCTCTTGTATTCTTCTGTTCCTGGTGTAAGAGGAGTAACTCCTGCCGGAGCCGAACTCGGCAATCCGGTCGATGTGGCTGCTACTATAGGAGGAAGACCCAATAACTGAGTCAGATAATTGTAGTGTGTTCCGTTACCGCGTCTGTTTGCGAATAACTGAGTATTGTTAAAGATCTTAAGATTCAATGCCCATTCAGTAAATACATAGAGATTGAAATCCCTTAAGAACTTGAAGTTGATTGTGAATGACCCTGTATGATCAGGAACCGGGTTACCCAATGCTTCCTGGGTAGCTGACCTTGCTGAAGCAGTATATACACCTGATGCGTTGTAGGTCGGTCCCGTTGAGTAATATGTATAGAATTCATACTTCGGAAGACCTTCTTTAATTACGTTGTTAACACTGAAGATCGGCTGTGCGCCGCCCAGATCCTTAACTTCGTTTGTCTGATAGTTCCAGATCAATCCTAACTGCAGACTGTAATCAGGTGTTCTGAATGGTGAATACTGAATGAAAGATTCAAATCCTGATGCGTCAACTGCACCCACGTTGAACGGTTGTGTTGAAGCTGTTAAACCGGTCGATGGTGCGTTAACTTTTCCGATAATGGAATTGGATGCTTTTTGAATGTAATAAGTGAATTCGAAAGATAATGAAGTGAAAAGTTCTGCTTCAAATCCGAATTCATATTCTTTAACTCTTTCCGGCTGAATTTCTGGATTACCGATTACGGATATAACTGCGCCTGCGCCGTAACCGCCTGTTTCAGCAGACCATAACAACGGAATACCGTCCAGGTTTCCAGGAAGCACACCGCTCTCTCCGTATGCTGCTCTCAGTTTGAAAAGATCAAATAATTCTGGGAAGAAATCATATTTGTCCATTCGAACTGCAAGAGATGCTTTTGGATATGTAATGGATGGAGCTTCTTTACCGATTGAGCTTGCATAGTCTTTTCTGATACCGAGTGTTAGGAAGTATTGATCGAGATAACTGAATGAATGCTCTGTGAAGATACCGCCGTCTTTAGTTTCTCCGAATCCTTCTCCGTATCCTTCAATAACGCCTGCCGCGCCAAGAGTCGTAATAAGATCTGAATTGAATCTTGCGCCTAGTACGTTTGTCGATTTGTTGATTCTGTTGAAGAACTGACCGCCTACAATTGAACGGATGTTGATCATGTCGAACAGTTCATATGTATAAGCAGCGTTGAAATCGTATGTATACTGTTTGTTGAATCTTTCGAAGATACTCTTCTGGCCTGCGGTGATCAATCCGCCGAAGTTAACTCCGTAAGGGAATAATCTTACCTGGCGCCAGCTGCTGTTGTCTACGCCGAATCCGAGATTTACTTCCAGGTTCTTTATCGGGTTGTATGTAGCGAAAACAGAACCGATAAACTGCGTGATCTCGTGAGAGTCTTTGAATTTGTAAATGTCAACTTCTTTTACGAAACCGAACGGTCTGAGATCGAGAATTGTATTTCCTAATGCACCGTAAATGATGTTGTCATTATTCGGTCTATAGAGCATATTCTCAATATATCCGGTGCTCAATTTAATAGTAAGATTTTCATATGGGAATGTTGTTAGGTTCAATCTTACTGAGCTTCTGTCCCCGGAGTTGCCCGGCATAATACCGTCTTCATACCTGTTTTCAAATGAAGCAAAGTATCTCATCCAGTTGTTTCCGCCTGCTGCATTGAAATAATGCTCGCGGATCGGTCCGGTTTTGAACTGACGGTTTATTGCCTCAACCGTTTCGAAGTTTTCTTTTTCGTACTTATAGGATTGTTCGTTGTAACCGTAATTGAATCTGTAATCGATTGAAATTCCTGCACCGGCCTGCTGCATTAATTTACCCTGTTTGGTTGTAATTAATACAACACCGTTGGAACCGTTAGCGCCGTACTGAGATGCTGCTGCGGGTCCTTTCAGGAATTCGATCTTGTCGATGTCATTCGTGTTGAGGTTGGCAAGCGTGCTTATACCCTGGCCGCCGGTTGCATAACCGATAACTTCCTGGTTGTCCATTCTAACGCCGTCAACGTAAATAACCGGCTGACCGTCACCGTTTAATCCGCCGCCGCCGCGTACGAAGAACCGCCATCCGCCGCCAACGTTTCCTGTTGCTGCTGAAAGCTGAACACCGGCTACCTTACCGCCTACTAATTGCGAAAGCCCGCCGTATGTGTTTACCTGCTGTAAATCTGCTGCAGATACTCTTCCTACAGAAACTTCGGCAACAGCTTTCGAAGTCTTGGATGCGATACCTGTTACAACAACCGCTTCACTCTGGAATACGTCTTCTTCAAGAACAAAGTCCTGAGAAATTGAATTACCCGTTAAGGTAATATTAACGGATGTTGATTTGTAACCGACAAATGAAACTGTTAATGCTACAGTCTGACCCGTAGCGAGGTCTCTGGGAACTTCAAATAAATATTTTCCCTCCATATCAGTCGCGCCGCCTATGTTTAGCACCTTAATGTAAACGTTGGCGCCGATCAATTGCTCTCCCTGAGCATCGGTTACTTTACCCATTACCCGAAAGGTGTTTTGACCCATTATTAATGTAGGCAAAACTAAAATGAGTAAAAGAGGCAGTATTAGTCTTTTCATGTTACCTCATGTTGTAGTTTGTTGTTTGGTTAATTAAAGTAGAACAGGATTTAGAAATATTTAATGTGTTGCGCATTAATTCCCCTCTATTTGGATAGCGCTTTCTTCTCTTCCCCTTAAGATTTGTCTAAAGCACTATCTTAACGCTCACAATCTAAAATTTAGTATCAATAAAAACAATAGGATTAGAATGGAGTGCATTTTTTTTACTACATTTGTCCGGCAATCGTTTTAAAGTATCCTGAAAAAAATTATTATGAACAATTATAAGTTTATAATTAAGTACGACGGCTCTGATTATGCCGGCTGGCAGATTCAGCATAATGCCCTTACTGTTCAGCAGAAAATTACTGAAGCAATTCAGACCATTATTAAAGAAGATGTGAATCTTATTGGATCCGGCAGGACTGATGCCGGTGTTCATGCACTCGGTCAGGTTGCAAACTTTAGAACGAATCAGGATCTCGATTTACCGAAATTCCATTATTCTCTTAATTCAATTCTTCCGGTCGATATCGCGGTTAATAAAATTGAAACTGTAAGTGAAAATTTTCATTCCAGATTTGATGCAAAAGAAAGAAGCTATATCTATATATTCAGCCATGTCAAAAATCCTTTCTACTATAAATATTCTTATAATTACCGGCAAATGGAAAATATCGATTTCAACCTCCTTAATAATCTGAGCGGAGTCTTGAAAGGGAAACACGATTTCACTTCATTCTGTAGAAAGAATGATGAACAGGAAAATAAATTCTGCAATGTATTGGATATTCACTGGCGGAAAGGAAGCGAACTCTCTCTATTCTATATTAAAGCCGACAGGTTCCTGCACGGAATGGTAAGGACAATTGTCGGTACACTGCTTTATGCAGCGGTAAATAAACTTGACCACAGTTATCTTTCCAGCCTGATCGAAAAAAAAAACCGGTCCGATGCCGAGGAATCTGTCCCGGCAAAAGGTTTATTTCTATTTAAAGTGAGGTATTAATATGATCGATCTTTCAAACAAAGTTTCAATTATCACCGGCGGATCGCGCGGTATCGGTGAGGCGTGTGTTAAACTGTTCGCCGGCGCGAACTCCAAAGTTGCTTTTACTTATAAGAACGCAAAACAAAAAGCCGAAAATCTTGAAAAGGATTATCAAGGAATTGTTAAAGCTTACCGTGTTGATATGGAATCGGAAGATGATATCAATAAATTTGTGGATGATGTTGCCTCACGATTCGGAAGGATTGATGTCCTGGTTCATAATGTCGGTATCTGGAACGACGGTGCACTCGATTCTATGTCACTCGATCACTGGAATGAATTGATCAGGATTAATCTTACATCAACTTTTCTGCTCTGTAAAGCATGCTCAAATTATATGAAGCGGAATAAATTCGGGAGAATGATTTTAATAACTTCTACGGCAGGACAGAGAGGGGAGGCGTTCCATTCACATTACGCTGCTTCGAAAGGAGGAATGATCTCCTTTACCAAATCACTCGCGGTTGAACTCGCTCCGTTTAATATAACTGTTAATTCCGTTGCCCCCGGCTGGGTCGATACAGAGATGAATGACGGAGTCTTCGCTGATAAAGAGTATAAAGAGAACGTGAGAAAAGGTATTCCTGTCGGCAGAATAGCTACCGCAGAGGATATTGCCGGACCAACTTTATTTCTTGCCTCGGATCTTGCACGCCATATTAACGGCGAGATCCTTAATGTGAATGGCGGCAGCGTACTTTGCGGATAAATTCCTTTGTGAAATTTTATCAGGAAAAATATTGCCACAAAGTCACGAAAGCACTAAATAGCACTAAGGACATTTGTGAGATCTTGTGTCTTCGTGTTTTAGTTGCAAAAAAATAATTTATTATCTGACCAACTGAACGGAAAAGATAAAGGATTATAAGAATGGTAGAGAAAAAATATGAACCTCTTTCTGATGAGATTGAAATTATTGCAAAAAAAGTTGTTGATTCTGCATATTCAGTTCATAAAAATCTTGGACCAGGATTACTTGAAAAGGTTTATGAAATTTGCTTTTGCTACGAATTAGAAAAAAGAGATTTAATATATTCCCGTCAAATTGATATCCCAATTGTTTATGACAATATAAAATTTCAGGAAGGATTACGTTTGGATGTCTTAATTGAGGACAAAGTTATATGTGAGATAAAAGCAGTAGACCTGATAAATCCAGTTTGGGAAGCACAAGTATTAAGTCATCTAAAATTAACAAACAAAAGATTAGGATTTCTTATTAATTTCAATGTTGTGAATATTGGAAGTGGAATTAAGAGATTTATTTTATAAACACTTAAAAAAAATATTTTTCCACAAAATCACAAAAGCACCAGGTAGCACTAAAAATTTTTTGTGATATTTTGTGTTTTAGTGTCTTAGTGGCAAAAAATATTGAGTAAGTAATAACAAAACCACCCTATATAAATAAAAGGCTTTTTTAATGGAATTTTTAGCTGGACTTCATCCTAAGGTAATTCATTTTCCGATTGCTTTTTTTATTCTCTATTTCATATTTGAAACAGCGGGAATAATACTTAAAAAAGAATATCTCAATAAATCCGCGTTTATCATCCTTGCTCTCGCCGTATTTTTTTCGATCGTTGCCGTCCTTACGGGAAATCAAGCGCACGAAATGGTAAAACAGATTCAGGCCGACGCCGCACTATACAATGAACTTATTGATAAACACGAATTGTTTTCGACTATCACTCTCTGGTATTTTCTTGCTCTCCTTATTGCACGAACCTACTTGACAGTTAAGAAAAAATTTGCTGATAAATTACGCTATCTCTTCGTACTCCTCGGACTGATTGGAACTGTTCTGATTTATCTTACAGCAACTTACGGCGGTGAATTAGTTTTTAAATATGGAATTGGTACAAAGTTATTTTAATTTTGCAGTGTTATGAAAAAGATTCTTCTTCTATCACTATTATTATCAGTTTCCCTTCCGGCGCAGGAATTAAAATTCGGCACCGCTAAAGGTCTGTTTATGGGAATTGGTGTCGGGCCCAGGATACCGCTGGGTAACTTTTCCGAAAGCCAGAATATCGGTATCGGTTTCGATGCCACTTTTTCTTATACCGATAACACTCTTATCCCATTCTTTTTATATACAACCGTCGGCTATCAGCATTACCCCGGCAGACAGGATTTTTACAAGCGGACCGATTACTCATCACTTTCGAGTAATGTCCTTACTCTCTCACCGGGAATCCGTTATTATTTCCCGCCCCTTATAGAAAGTGTTCTGCTTCTGATGCCTGTGGTGGATGCCGGACTGAAATTCGCTTACTTCGAAAAATCCCACCAGTTCAAACTTGATAGAGGTAAATCGAACTATGTTGAGGAGGTCGGAAAATTCGGCTTCCATATAGGAGCCGGCTTTTCAATGTTCCTGTTAGATGTTATTACATATTATAACTACCTGAATAATAATGAATACATCTCCTTTAACCTTCGTGTCACTATTCCAATCTTTGTAACTTTTTAAGAGGTTTTTATGAATTATCAGAATCTATTATTTGAAGTAAAAAATAAAATCGCCTTTGTCACAATCAACCGTCCCGATAAATTAAATGCCCTGAACCACGATACACTACTCGAATTAAAATCGTGTTTTGAAGAGATTGCAGGTAATGACGAAATTGATGTAGCCGTTCTTACCGGAGCCGGGGAGAAAGCATTTGTAGCCGGCGCCGATATCTCTGAACTGAATAAATTAAATGAATCGGCCGGAACTAAATTTGCTCTGTTCGGCCAGGAGATCTTCACACGCATTGAAAAACTGAATAAACCTGTTATCGCTGCTATAAACGGATTTGCCCTCGGCGGCGGATGCGAACTTGCCCTCGCGTGTCATATCAGAATCGCTTCCGATAAAGCTAAATTCGGTCAGCCCGAAGTAAACCTTGGTATTATTCCTGGTTACGGTGGAACTCAGAGACTCGCAAGACTTGTTAATACAGGATTGGCTGCTGAGTTGATTCTTACAGGCGACATAATCGGAGCCGAGGAAGCTTTGCGTATCGGATTGGTTAATAAAGTCTATCCTGCCGATCAATTGATCTCTAAAACTGTTGAACTGGCAGAAAAAATCTCGTCTAAAGGTCAGATCGCTGTCGGTCTATCGCTTCAGGCAATTGTCGGTACAAATGAATTTTCGGAAGCTGAAGGATTGAAACTGGAAGCTGAGCTCTTCGGTAAATGCTGCGCTACAGAGGATTTTAAAGAAGGAACTTCTGCCTTCCTTGAAAAAAGGAAACCCGGATTCAAGAAAAAATAGAAACAAAACTTATCATATTAATTGAATAGGCTTTCCCTTTGTCGCCTAATTGGATGAAGATCGGAATTCCCGAAGGATAATTGAATAATCTGATGTCTCTCAAGAAAAAATTTTTAAAATATCTCCTGGCATTCACAATATTCTTAATGATTGTTAATGTTATAATCGAAATTTTCTCTAAATCCCCTCTACCCGAAGACGGAGTATTTCACGAATTAACGATCCGTCAGATCGATTCGGTCTTTGTTGATGTACTCGACCAGTACGGAATCGAATCGAAATGGATTTCTTCAAAAAATATTAAAGTTGCCGACGAGGATTCTTTAACAAAGAGATTTACGGTCATGCTTCCGTCGGATCTGCCGATTCCCCTTATAATCCGGGATGTTCACCGTAGAATAGAAAATGATATTACCGGCTTTGCTTCCGAGGAGAAGAAGATATTCGGAAATACGGAAATAAGAATCTATACAAATGAAAAATTGAAACTGATGGCAACCCTTATTCCCGACCCGCAGATAATTCGCGACAGAAATAATATTACGTTTATTTTTAGAGATGCCGCAGATCTTAGTCAAACCGATTTCAACCGGTTCCTTTCATTCCCTTACAAATTTTCACTGACATTAATACCCGGAACTTCAACAGCAAAAATGGCCGATACACTTAAGAATTTCTCGAAAGAATATACAGTTCTTCTCAACGACGAAATTGATGAGGATAAATACAGAATTGCGGGAAGGGATAATAAGGTGCTGCTTAAGAATTCAATCAATAATATTATTAAAGATTTTTCAGACGCCTCCTACTTTGTAATTGATCAGGGGAGCCGGCTGCATAATTCAATCAGCTATAATTATGTTAGGGATGAATTCAAAAAAAGAAACAGAGAACTGATACCGCTTTCGGAGTTCATATTACTCGACGCGGAAGGAGAGAATGAAATTGTCTCTAAATTTAAATTCCACTGTATGGATGGATCCGGAAGCAGACAGAAGAACTTCCTGATCACCTTCGAAAACTATTTAAAGATTCAGTCTGAACTTGAATTGTTCAAAAAGAAGGGGCATAGAATAGTTCCTCTTTCGCTGGTTGAATTTGAAAAGGAGTAAAATAAAATTTGCCTTGTTGAAGATTAAATCCCTTGACCAGATTAAACAGGATTCCCGTAAATATCAAGTTCGGAAGGTTCCATATCCAGTTTACTTCCAAGCTGCCGTACTATCTTTTCTTTATCGCCCGTTATAAGTATTACGGATTTCTCAGGCAGCACATATTCCTTTGCTGCCTTTAATATCTCTTCCTCTTTTACATTCTCAATCATCGATTGATAATGATGGTAATAGTCGATTGGAAGGTTGTGTAAGATTAGGGGTGAAATGTTCCGTGCAATCTGTGTGTATGTCTCGAACCTGGAAGGGAATTGCTTTATCAGGTACGACCTGGCAAATTCAATTTCAGCTTGTGTAATATTCTCTCTTATTAATTTCATCTCGTTCAGGATTTCTACTACTGCATCGGCGGAATTATCGATGTTAACTGCAGTGGATATTTCAAAGTATCCCGATTCCTTGTTGTAGTTTAATGCGGAACCGGCTCCGTAAGTATATCCGCGTTTTTCCCTTAAATTAAGATTAATCCTGCTCGAAAATTGACCTCCTAATATGGTGTTCATTAATCGCGCGGCGTGATAATCCTCCGAATTCCTGTTCTTAATCAAATTACCCACCCTTATCTCACTCTGCGCCGATTCTTTTTTGTCGACTATATAGAGCCCCGGTAAAACAGCAGGAGAAAATAATTTCTGGCGCCTCAGTTGATTGTCAAAATTCCAGGCGGATAGATACCTGTTGATAAGATTGAGAATTTCATCTCCGGTAATATTTCCGGTTAAAATAATTTTAAGATCAGAGCGGAGGAATTCATTTCTGTAAAAGTCTTTAATCTCTCCGTTTGCAATAGATTTAACGGATTCTTCGAAACCGATTTCAGGATTTGAATAATTTGTCCCCGCGAAAATTCTCTTTTCGAAAGCTGAGTTTGCTATGTATGATGGCTCATCTTTGAGCTGTAATATTTTATCGAGTGTTTTTTTCTTTTCACGGTTGAAATCATTCTCTTCGAAACGCGGTTCGAGAATTATTTTTGAAATGAGCTCAAATGATCTTTCGAAATGCTCTTTCAGTGATAGAATCGAAAATGTAAATGCGTCGTGACTGATCGATATTCCGGTTATTGTCCCGAGTTTTTCGAGCTCATTGTTAAGCTGCAGGGCGTCGTACTCGGCTGCCCCTTCGTCAATTAATAATGAGGTTAGAAAAGCAAGCCCGTTTTTACCTTCTGGATCGTATATGCTGCCGGCGGAGGAAATGAATATCGCCTGTATAATCGGGAGTTTCTCTTTTTGTACATAATAAACTTCCAAACCCCCGGTTGCTTTTATTAATTTTATCTCCGGAATCTCAAATGGAACTAAAGCCGAAGGTAACGGTGCTGTCTCTCTTTTTATCATTGCTCTTTCTGTTTGGGAATTATGTTCAGTTCTGTGTAAGGTTTATTTAAGATTTTTTCCGCGGCATTAATCACATCCCGTGCAGTTACTTTTTCATACCTGTTGAGATCGAATATAAATGAATCCGGTTCATTCAGGAAGTAGTTGTAATGATTAATATGGTCTACTATAGTGTCCAGTTTCTGAAGAGAATATATGAAAGCGGATTTGTAGCTGTTCTTTGCCCGCAGCAGTTCTTCATCGCTTATTCCATTTGAAATCAGGAAGTCGATTTCTTTCAGTATCTCAGCTTTAATCTTCTCTATTTCCACTCCCGGTTTTGCGGTAGATACTATAATAAAAGATCCGGCTAACCTCGCCGAATATTGAAATGAAGAAACATCCAGGGCAATCTGATTATCGTATAAAAGGTTTTTTTGAAGCCGGGAATTCTTTGTTGAGCTTAATATGTCCGCGAGAATATCGAGTGCGGCATCGTCTGGGCCGAATGCTTTGTCCGAATGCCATGCCATGTATAAACGTGGAAGCTGAACGCTATCTTTGTGAATTATTCTATTGGTCTCTTTTAATTTCTGCCCGGGAGAATTAATAGACGGAATTGAATTGCTCCGCTGAATTTCGCCGAAATATTTCCCGATTAATTTTACCGAGGTATTAATATCGAAATTACCGCCGAGTACGAGCGAAGCATTATTCGGAGCGTAGTAAGTACTGAAAAAATTCCTTACATCATTAAGTTCGAATTTTGCGATGTCGTCCATCCATCCGATCGTAGGCCATGAATAAGGATGATCATTCGTAAAAAGGTTCGAAAAAAGTATTTCCCATGCTTGTCCGTACGGCTGATTTTCGTAACGCTGCCTCCGTTCATTCATCACAACATCTTTCTGGTTATCGAGCTTATCCTGTGTAAGTGCCGGAAGCAGAAATCCCATTCTGTCCGACTCAAGCCATAACAGCAGCTCTAAATAGTTTGCCGGTACCGATTCATAATAGTTGGTTCTGTCTATAGAAGTAGATCCGTTCAAAGTTCCGCCGGCTTCCTGGATATATTTGAAGTGTCCTTCCTTAGGAACATTCTGAGAACCCTGGAACATCATATGCTCGAATAGGTGTGCAAATCCGGTCTTTCCCGGTTTCTCATTCGCCGACCCGACTCGGTACCATATGTTTATTGAAACAATAGGTGAGGACGGATCAGGATATAAAATTACTTCAAGTCCGTTAGGCAGACTGAATTTTTCGTAATTAATTTTTAACAACGAGTTGTTGATCACATTAATATCGATAAACTGCTCCTTGCACTTATTAGTTATAATTTTATTTAAGAATAAATTCTATTCTCTCCGCTTTACCGTCAATATTTGAACGCGGGGCTATATTAAAAATTCTGCAGAGGAGGGGATAGATGTCTATATTCCAGATTGTACCTGTACGGTAACCGCTTTTAAAGTCCGGTCCGATTGCTAAAAATATTCCGTGCATATCTGTATGATTATTGTCGTAACCGTGATTGCCGAGTGAACTGTAATCCGATTGTCTGTTTGTAATTACTGCCCAACCCATGTCTGCAATCAGTAGCAGTTCACCAATGAACGGGTGATTCTTGTAATGAAAATATTCCGGCATCTCTTTCTTTTTATAAACTTTGTAACGGTTCTCGTTTTTCTTAAGCAGCTGATAAACTTCCTCAATATTATCTTTCGTTACATCTACTGTCATAAACGGACCGTTGTCAAAAAATTTGCAATTCATACCTTCAAGAATCTTTTCTATGTTGATTGTCCGTTCCTTCGAAATGTCCGTCATACCATGGTCGGATACAATTATAATATTTACGCTGTCTCTCATGTTAATATCGGTCAGTTTATCAAACAGGAGTCCGATCATTCCGTCGAGTCTTTTAATCGCGTTATTAACTTCATCAGAATCTGTTCCGTGCCTGTGCCCCTGAGTGTCGGTATCGTCAAAATAGAGTGTAATGAAATAAGGGCGATCATTTACTGGAAGCTTAAGCCACTCTACTACGCCATCAACACGCTTTTCATATGGACGGGCATGTTCGTAATGGTGGTAGTAAGTGGGCCTGCGGTGTTCTAACGTCATCTCCGAGCCGGGCCAGAAATAGCTCGCGGTTGTAATACCGTTTCTTTCGGCTGTCTCCCAGAAAGCTTCGCCAAGGTACCATCGGCTGTCGCGGACGGCATTTGTATCTCCCATTCTATAGATAGTGTTGTTAAAAGGATCTCTGAATGTATTTGCGATTATCCCGTGGTTTTCGATATACATGCCTGTAATTATCGATTGATGGTTCGGAAATGTCTTAGAAGGGAATGCTGGTCTTAAAGAAAGTGCGGATACTCCGTTATTACGTATCATTTCGAGGTTTGGGGATAATCCTCTGTAAAGATAATCCCACCTGAATCCGTCGAATGAAATTAAAATTACATACGGTTTTTCGGATGCTGCCGTCGAATTACTGATCAGGAATAATAAAATTAATGTAAATACTGTTTTGAGGGCCTTTTTCATTTCTTTTACCGTTTTTTATCCGTACAAATATAATGGAAGTTGATTGAATAAATTCGACTAACTGATAATTAAATAGAATCGTTTTTCATTATAAAAAAAACGGGACAAAAGCCAATATTAAAAAATCATAAAATCTTTAAAAATCCTTTTGACATTGGATAGATTTTCCTATTTTCTAAGTGCAAAAAAACGTACACCTTCCCATTTGGCGCTTTGGGTGAGTAAAAAGAATTTTTAATACAAGATCGGATATGACCACAAATTACGATATGCCTAAAAATTTTGTTTTCTTCAAAAATTTCCTATCGAATCACAAATATTTTTTAACTAATAAACTTATTAACCTAAGAGGAGTAGTGTATGAGTCGAATTAAACAATTGTTTTCTTTTGTTGCTCTTTTGGTTGTTTTGTTTAGCTATCAGTCTATATTTGCTCAGGGCGTTACCACGTCTGCAATCGGCGGTTTGATTGTTGACCAGAATGGTAATGCACTCCCCGGTGCAAATATTATAGCTGTACATGAACCATCAGGTACGCAATATGGAACAAGTTCCCGTGATAACGGAAGGTTTAATATCATGGGTTTAAGAGTAGGCGGACCCTACAAAGTAACTGTTTCATTTGTCGGTTTTGAAAACCAGGTAAGGGAGAATATCTACCTTTCACTTGGTATTACCACAGACTTGGATTTTACAATGAGAGATGTATCGGTTGGATTGGGTGAAGTCACCGTCACCGGCCAGCGCGATGCTATCTTCAGCTCCGAAAGAACCGGTGCTTCAACATCTATTTCTAAAGATGCTATTCAGGTTCTTCCTACTATCTCCAGAAGGATCGGAGATTTTACAAGATTAACTCCGCAGGCAGCCGGAAGTTCTTTCTCCGGTCAGGATAACCGTCTCAACAATATTACAATCGACGGTTCCTATTTCAATAACTCATTCGGTCTTGCCGGTCAGCCCGGTGATAGAACCGGTGTTTCCCCGATTTCAATTGATGCTATCGAACAGGTTCAGGTTAACATCGCGCCTTTCGACGTCCGTCAGGGTAACTTCGTCGGTGCTGGTATCAATACTGTAACAAAGAGCGGTGATAACGAATACAGAGGCGCTCTTTATTACACATTCAGAGATGAAAGTCTTGTTGGTACCGAAGCTAAATTACTTACTGTTAACCCGGGTACATTCAGCTACAATCTCTTCGGCGGAACTGTAAGCGGTCCTATCATTAAAAACAAACTCTTCTTCTTTGCTAATTTTGAATCCGATGCTCTTACTGAACCTGGTACAACATTTCTTGCAAATACCGGCGGCCAGACTGTCGGCGGTAACGTTACTAGAGTTCTGAAATCTGATATGGATGCTTTAAGCAGTTTCCTCAGCTCTAAATTCGGGTATGATACAGGACCGTACGAAGGATACGACCACGAAACTCCTTCGTTAAGATTCATTTTTAAATTGGATTACAACCTGAATGAAAACAACAAATTCAGCTTGCGTTATACCCATCTCGATTCCGATACTGATGTACTTCTCTCAAATTCATCTTCATTAGGATTTGGTAACAGAAGAACCAGTACTCAGGCATTGAACTTCCGTAATTCCAACTATATGATTATGGAAAATATCCGTTCGATAATCGGCGAGTGGAACTCAGTTCTCAGTAAGAACCTGACAAACAATTTGATTGTTGGATATAACTACAGCGATGAAAGCCGCGATTCTAGAGGTACTTTCTTCCCGTTCGTGGATATTCTTAATGCAGGTTCAACCTATACTTCATTCGGTTTCGAACCTTTCACTCCTAATAACGAACTTCGTTATTCCAGTATTCAGTTACAGAATAATTTAACTTATTATGCCGGAGATCATACACTTACTTTCGGTATCAGTGCTGAAAGCTATGAGTCTGAAAACGTATTCTTCCCGGGTTCACAGAGCGTTTATGTGTACAGCTCACTTAATGATTTCTATACAGACGCTAACGACTATTTAGCAAATCCAAACAGAACCACTTCACCTATTACACTGCGTCGTTTCCAGTTAAGATGGGCAAATATTCCTGGAATGGAAAAACCGGTTCAGCCTCTTGAAGTACTGTATGCCGGTGCTTACATTCAGGATGAATGGCAGGCAACTAAAGATCTTAAATTCACAATCGGTTTAAGACTCGACGTTCCGTTCTTTGGCGAAACCGGATTCCAGAATGCAAATGCTGACGCACTCGTATTCCAGGATGAAAACGGTAACCCTGTTCAGTACGAAACCGCAAAACTTCCTGACGCGAACATCCTCTTCTCACCAAGAATCGGTTTCAACTGGGATGTTTACGGCGACCGTTCCACACAGTTGCGTGGCGGTACCGGTGTCTTCACTGCAAGACCGGCTTATGTCTGGATTTCAAACCAGATCGGTAATACAGGCGTTTTAACAGGATTTGAAGCAATTGATAATACAAAGAACAGACCGTTCAATCCGGATCCGAATAAATATAAACCGGCAAACGTTACAGGCGCGCCTGCTACAAGTTATGAACTCGCTTTAACAGATCCTGATTTCAAATTCCCTCAGATCTGGAGAACTAACTTTGCAGTCGACCAGAAATTACCGTTCGGTTTAGTTGGTACAGCTGAACTGATTTACAGCAGGGATGTAAACGGCGTTTACTATATTAATGCTAATCTCCCGACTCCTCAGTCGGCATTCAAAGGTTTTGTTGATACACGTCCGAGATGGACAACCAATAGAATCAACAATGCTACAGGCAACCAGGTTGCAAACGCAATCGTACTGAAGAATCAGGATGTCGGATATTCATATGATATCGCATTCTCACTCGAAAAACCGTTTGCTAACGGATGGTTTGCAAAAGCTGCTTACCGTTACGGCGTTTCCAAGAATACAGTTGATCCAGGATCAATTGCTTTCGGTTCCTGGAATAACAATCAGCATGCTGGCAATCCTAACAATCCTGGCGTTGGTTATTCTGCTAACTCACCGGGTCACAGATTCTTTGCTGCTTTATCCTACCGTGCAGAGTATTTCAACTTCGGCGCAACAACATTCTCACTCATTCTCGATTCATATACCGGTGGAAATGCAAGCTACGTATTCAGCGGCGATCTTAATGGCGACGGCGGAACAAGCAACGACCTTATCTACATCCATCGCAATAAAACAGAAATGAATTTCGAAACTTATTCAGCCACTGTCTCCGGTAAATCTGTTACCTTTACAGCCGCTCAGCAGGCAGAAGCATGGGATAAATTCATTAAACAGGACGAATACTTAAACGAAAACAGAGGCAAATACGCTGAACGCAATGCTGTATTCCTCCCGATGGTTACACGTGTCGACTTCGCAGTTACTCAGGAAGTCTTCACTGAATTATTCGGTAAGAGAAATGCTCTTCAGTTCAGAGCGGACATCCTCAACGTTGGCAACTTCCTGAACAAAAACTGGGGTGTTAGCAAGAGCTTTGTTTCTACATCACCTCTCATCTCCCGCGGTGCTGATGCTGCAGGTAAAGCACTCTACAGACTGAGAAATATCGGAGATAAACTGATGACTACTTCTTATCAGGATAATGCCGGTATCGGTGACGTTTACAGAATTCAGTTCTCAATCAGATATATGTTCAACTAATATTCTGTTGAAAAGAAAAAGCCCGCTTCAAAAGCGGGCTTTTTTATTTTAAAGATCGGAGGTTTTTCGCTATTTATAATTCGTAAACTGGACCGGGAAATCGAGATCCGCTTCTTTTACTAGTTTAATAATTGCCTGAAGGTCATCAATTTTTGATGCGGTTACCCTTATCTGTTCGTCCTGTATCTGGGCGTTTACTTTCAGTTTGCTTTCTTTAATCATTTTTGTGATCAGTTTTGCATTCTCTTTGGATATGCCCGATTGAAGATCTATTACTTGTTTAATTCTACCTCCGGCCGCCGGTTCGGGCTCTGAGTACTTTAAAGCCTTTATCGAAATTCCGCGCTTAATAAATTTTGTCTGTAATATATCTACCGATTGTTTACGGGAATACTCGTCCTTCGTATTGATCGAAAGCTGTTTGTCTTTCTTGTTAAGTAGCAGCTCCGTTTTGGAATCTTTAAGATCGTAACGTTGCTGAACCTCTTTAATCGTTTGATTGATGGCGTTGTCTACCTCCTGAAAATCAATCTCTGAAACTATGTCGAATGAATGATTTGATGCCATGGAATTCCTTTTTTAAAAAATTGGACTTTTTACGACATAAAAATAGTAATAACAAACAATTAAAAGTAACCTTTGATATTCTAAAATGTAAAGTTTATATTATAAATGAATTTTATTGAATCTGAATTTCTGCTGCTCAACTCCTTTTCAGAAGATTAATATGTGTAAAGCTCAAAGTTTGCTAATTATATTTTCAGAGGGATGGTAAGAAAAGTTAAGTATTTTATTCTGATAATGATTGTTGTTTATTCGCATGTTCTTTCTCAAAGTGATCTGCAGATCGCCGGAAATATATCCGGTGAGGGATTAGAGAATGTATCTGTCAGGGATACAGAATCGGAACTGTTCATTGAATTTGAAAACAGGGTCTATCGTTTCGAAATTGATGCGCTTGTTCGGGTCCTGAAATTAATTTCACCGGAAATCGGACAGTACCAAAAAATCAATCTTCTAATTAAAAACAAGAATGTTCCGGTAACTCAAATTTCTGTCTCTGCAAAAGATCTTCTAAGTTGGAATAAAGGAGAAATCAGTAATACCGAATTTTCGGAATTAATTCAGATTGATCTTGATAATCATTTTGATTCATGGTCCAAAGCTGCAAAGTCCGGCTATCAGAATTCGTCAAACCTGCGTTTTGATATTGTACTCAAGCCGACTTACAGATTTCAATTCGGAGTTTTTTCAAATCCTGTCCTTTACCAGTTAAATTTTGCTCCGCATATCGAATTCGGATTGTGGAAAGGGATGACAGGACTATTCGAAGTTACATTCCCGATTCATAATGATTTTACACCTTCAGAAGATTCAATTAGAGCGAGCAGGATTGTTCTCAATCAGACTGCTCGATTGGGGAATTCGACTTTTATTTCGGGTTCGATCGGTTATTTCACTTTAAACAGGTACGGTTTCGATCTTGAGACCAGAACATTCTTTCTCAATGGTGATTTATCTTTGGGATTGAATCTGGGATATACTGGTTACGCTTTCTTTGCAGGGAAAAAATTGTATTACTCGGATTTGTATCAGTGGACCGGTTCGTTGGGGATAGATTACAGGATAAGGGAATACGATTTATCCCTGGCTGTGACAGCCGGCAAATTTTTATTATTTGATAATACAATTCGCTTTGACATTTACAGAGATTTTGGTGAAATTCAGGTGGGCTTTTTTGCAATGCGTTCTCTTGAGGGTATTTCTAATGGAGGGTTTAGTTTATCTATTCCTTTGTTCCCTTCGAAATACTGGAACCCCGGTTTCTTCAGAATTCGAACTACTGAATACTTAGATTATTCTTATAGAGTTAAAATTGCTGATCAGATTGGTTTAAAATATGATACCGGATTCAGTCTCTCCGGTTTCATTGAAAAACTGAATCCAGGATTTATTAAGAATTATTTAGGTAAGAGATTAAATTAAAATTCTATTATATATAGGAGTGTATCATGAATAAGAAAAAGATACATTGGTTAAGCGTATTCGGTTCAGTCATTCTGGTTTTCTTTTTCCTTTTTCTTGCCGGATGCGAAAGTTCACGTGTTGGTCCGGAACTACCGAGACCTAATACGCCGCCGCCGCCGGCTCAGCCAATTATTCTTGCTGCTAGTGTAAAGGATGCTTCTAATCTTTCGCCGATTGTGGGTGCGACAATTAGAATCACCAAAGCTGATAATTCACTGGTTACGACTTTATTGACGGATAATAGCGGAAAATATTCCTATAATGTTACCACTATTACTGAAAATACATTGATTGTAAGCGCCTCTAAAGACGGTTATGGATTCGGAAGTAAAACGGCGGAAATTAAAAAAACCGTTAATACCGCTCTGGTTGATGATATTCTCTTAAAAAAACTTGTTGTAGCGTCTGCTCCGGTTACACCGGCAACTGGCGGAACTGCAACCACAACAAGTACACAGACAGTTTCAACTACACCTTTAACTGTTACTGTCCCGCCCAATGCTGTCCCGCAGAATATAACACTAACTGTTGCGGCCGTTCCTGCTGCATCTGTTCCGTTACCCCCAGCTCCAAATCAGGCTATACAGACTGCAGCCGTTTTCGGACCATCGGGAACGCAGTTTGCAGTTCCCGTGCAGGTCTCAATGCCGCTACCAAACAAGCAGGCAGCTGGTAAGACATTCACATTACTTAAACTGAATGAAACTAATAATACCTGGACAAACACCGGAATAACTGCAACTGTCGATGGGTCGGGTACAAATGTTACAGCTTCACTATCGAGCTTTTCAACTTATGCCACTGCTGATGATATTGTTCTTAATACTACGACAGGTACACCTTCAACTCAGGATATTGAAACAGTTACATTATCAACCGGTACAACCTCCAAATCATACAGCCAGACAAGCACAAGTTCTGTAACAGTGACCGGAACAGTTAGCAATCAGTGGATTACGGACGTTGTAAACTTAGCAACAAGAAATAAGAATTTAGGAACAACTACTAAGACTCTTCAATTTAATTTCCCTGCATTGCCGAGTGAATATCTCAGGAATGGAGTTCAGTATAATCCTGCTAGCCCTAATGAAGCTGGCGACTGGACTTACAGATGGTATGTTGTAAGAACATCAGTTACAACCACATCAACTGCTTCCGGAGGAACAGCGCCGAATAATTATTCTGCAACAGTTCAGATAATCGAACAGTCAGTTACTATAGATGCGGCAAGATCAGGCTGGGTCTGGGTTAAACACGATCAGGGAGGATAATCAGATTTTTAAGAGGGGAGTTTATTTGTTAAACTCCCTTTGTTTTTTGAATTGGAACAATTGTCGGGGTGGGGAGATTCGAACTCCCGACCTTGGCGCCGAAGGCGCCACGCGCTAACCGGTTGAATGTTGATCGGAAAGGAATCTGCCAATGCCTCTCTTCTTGATTTTTGTTTCAAGGCGGATTGCTTCGGAGTTGGAGAAAAATTCTTTGGAAAAAACAAGTATCCAGGGAGCTCCAAATTTAGTAGATTTGTTCTGACCGGAATTGTGTTCGATTATTCTTCTGGAAAAATCATTGGTATGACCGACATAATACTTGTTCTTTGATTGGCTGAACAAAATATAAGTTGTAAAGAGGTTCATGTGATTGTCGGGGTGGGGAGATTCGAACTCCCGACCTCTTCGTCCCGAACGAAGCGCGCTAACCGGGCTGCGCTACACCCCGAAATGACAATTGCAAAAATAGAATTTTTATTGCAAGATAAAAAATCAAAAACGTTTTTTAATTAGTCCTCTCCTAAAGGAGGCAGATATGAAAAAATCATGTTTTATTTTCCTGTTACTGGCTGCGTTATTCATTACTGATTCTCTTCAGGCACAATTAGCCAGGGATAGCTGGGGATTCGGATTCGGTTTCAAGTATCCGCGCTTTCTTAGCATTAATACTACTGTATTAAATGCCAATTACGGCGGATTCCTTTCCATCCAGAGAAATTTTTCCGAACATGTTGGCCTTAGATTAAGCGGCGGTTATTCTCATATGGGAAGTGAATGGGTGGATCCTACTGCAACAGTTCAATCAAGTACTACCGATTTAATCGGAGGAAACCTTGATCTCCTATTTTACCTTGCACCGTGCGCATCGGTCTCCCCTTATATTTTTGGCGGCGCTGGTGTCTCTTATAGAATGCTTGATAACAAATTAACCTTATCACTGGATGATAATGCAGTCGCCGGTCAGCTGAACAGCGGTATCGGTATTGAATGGGAAATCGGATCCGACTGGGAATTGATTACGGAATTCGGATATAATCTTTTTCTAAATTCAGAACTCGAAGGAGCCGTGGGTGCCGGAGAAGTTAACGGAAGAGATTCTTATCTCTCGGCAAATCTTGGTTTCCTCTGGTATTTCGACAAAGGGGAACCTTCCAAATATTGTCAGCTCTACAGCGGATTATCACAGCAGGTGCCTGATCCGGTTGACTACGACCGAATCGAAGAGATGATTAAGCGTCATATCCCTCAGGAAGTAGTTAAAGAGGTTGTTGTTGAAAAACCTGTTGTTACGTCCGGTAAATGGGTGCTTGTTGGTGTCAACTTCGATTTCAACAGTGCTAAGATTTCACCTGAATCCTACCCGATTCTCTATGATGCTGCCAAAACTTTATTATCGCAATCTGATGTGAGAGTTGAAATTCAGGGATATACAGATAACATCGGTTCAGAATCTTACAATATGAAACTTTCCCAGATGAGAGCCGATGCCGTGAAGGCCTATCTTCAATCCAAAGGCATTGCGGCAAGTCGTTTAAGAGCAGTTGGCTACGGTGAGTCTAATCCGGTTGCGGATAATAAGACTGCCGACGGCAGGGCGATGAACAGAAGAATTGAATTTAAAATTCAATAAGTTTTAAAATCAAGCCACCCTTTAGGGTGGCTTTTTTATTAATTGACTATTTACTTTTATCAGCGATTAATCTAATTTGACAATGAAAATTTTTGTCCTTTAATGTTATCCGGAGAGATAAAAAGGAATGAATCATATTACTATTTTTACAAAAATGAGAACCTCGAAGGCGTAAGCCAACGGGGATTTTTTTTATCAGCCCGGAGTACCCGATATGGATATTAAAGCTAAAATAATCGATGAAGAGGGATTGAATAGAACCGTTACACGCCTGTCACACGAAATCCTTGAAAGAAATAAGGGCTCTAGAAATATTGTCTTAATTGGTATGAGGACCAGAGGCGAATTCCTCGCCGAAAGAATAAAATCGAAAGTTGCAGAAATTGAAAAGTTTGAACCGAGCTTTGGAGTCCTCGATGTTACTCTTTACCGGGACGACTTCCGTACCCGGCTAAAGCAACCTGAAATCTCTGTTACCAATATTACTTTCGATGTTAATGAAAAAGACATCATTCTTATTGATGATGTCCTTTATACCGGACGAACTGTTAGAGCCGCCCTTGATGCGGTTATGGACCTTGGAAGACCGAATACTATTCAGCTCTGTGTACTTGTAGACAGAGGTCATAGAGAATTACCGATTAAAGCCGATTTCGTCGGAAAGAATATACCAACTTCTATTAACGAAGAAGTGAGAGTACGTCTTAAAGAAATTGACGGAGAGGATGCAGTCTATTTAGTTAATGCACCAAAGTAAAATTGAGAGAGTTTTTATGAGTCTATCCAGCAGGCATTTATTAGGTTTGAATGGCGTTCCGGGGGAGGATATCCAGATGATTCTGGATACTGCTACTACCTTTAGAGAAGTTCTTGAACGCCCTATTAAAAAAGTACCGACCCTTCAGGGAAAAACAATTGTAAACCTCTTCTACGAAAATTCAACCAGAACACGGATTTCATTTGAACTAGCCCAGAAGAGACTTTCAGCCGATACAATCAACTTTTCTACTTCTACAAGCAGTACTAAAAAAGGGGAAACCTTTAAAGATACCGTCCGGAATATTGAAGCTATGAAGGTTGATATGATCGTTGTTCGGCACCAGTCGGCCGGCGTTCCTCAATATCTTACAAGAATTTCCAAAGCGAACATCATTAATGCCGGTGACGGACTCCATGAACACCCGACACAGGGATTACTCGATATGTATTCTATAAGAGAACGTCTCGGAAGGCTAGAAGGATTGAAAGTTTGCATTGTAGGGGATGTCGCTCATAGCCGTGTTGCTCTATCCAATATCTATGGACTGAAAACGATGGGAGCTGAAGTATCTGTTTGCGGTCCTTCTACAATGATTCCATATGGAATTGAATCTCTCGGGATTAAAGTGACTCATAGTATAGATGAAGCGATTTCCGGTAACGATGTTTTGAATGTTCTCAGAATTCAGCTCGAGAGAAATGCCGGTATTAGAATACCGTCGCTTAGAGAGTATCATCAGTATTTCGGTATTACAACCGAACGGATAGAAAAATTGAATAAAGATATTTTGATTCTGCATCCCGGACCGATAAACCGGGGTGTTGAAATCTCGTCGGAAGTTGCCGACGGACCTTACCAGGTTATTCTGGATCAGGTAACAAACGGAGTTGCAATCCGCATGGCAGTTCTTTATCTGCTAGGTACCATGCATTAATATTTTGGGTGAAAAATGAAAATCATACTTAAACAGGTTCAATTGTTAAATCCTGCTCAGGATCTTGATCAGAAAAATGATCTCCTTATTGAAAATGGGATTATTAAAAAAATCGGCGGACTTAAAGAAGAAGATTTTAAATCCTCAAGAGTTTTTGAATTCGATGGTAAAATCTGTGCCCCGGGATTCTTTGATATGCACGTTCATCTGCGTGAACCTGGACGTGAGGATGAAGAGACAGTTGAAACGGGCAGCAATGCTGCCGCTGCCGGAGGATTTACAGGAGTTGCCTGCATGCCTAATACAAATCCCGATATTGATTCTGCCGAGATTGTTAGATTTATAAAAGAGAAATCGAAAAACCACCTGGTCGATGTTTTCCCGGTCGCTGCCGCTACTCTCGGCAGGAAAGGGGAAGCCCTCTCTCCAATGTTCGAACTGGTTGAATCCGGCGCTGTCGCTTTTTCAGACGACGGAACTCTGATCAAAACTGCCGCAGTCCTCAGAAGCGTAATGGAGTATACTAAAATGTTCAATACTCCTGTCATTGAACATTGCGAGGATGAATCGATGGCTGACGGTGCAATGAACGAGGGCCTTATCAGCACTACTCTCGGACTTCCGGCAATTCCAAATGTTGCCGAGGATCTAGTTGTTGCTCGTGATATTATGATGGCCGAATTTACCGGAGCTAAAATCCATATTGCTCATATCAGTACAAAGGGAGCCGTTGAACTGGTCCGTCAGGCGAAGAAAAAAGGGATTCGGGTTACTGCAGAAGTCACTCCTCATCATTTCTCCCTTACAGACGACAACGTAAAAACTTTCGATACAAATTATAAAATGAGTCCGCCGCTTAGAACACGCGCTGATGTTGATGCTGTTATTAAAGGCCTGAAAGACGGTACTATCGATTGTATCGCAAGCGACCATGCACCCCACTCAATTGAAGAAAAGGAGATGGAATTTATTTATGCTCCGAACGGTATATTGGGTCTGGAAACAACTCTTGGCCTCGCTCTAAGCGAGCTCGTTCATAAAAAACATTTAACGTTATCTCAACTGGTCGAAAAACTTTCTATCAATCCAAGAAAGATTCTGAATATCCCGCTTCCTTTAATTAAAGAAGGAGAGACGGCAGAACTTACTCTTTTCGACAGGGATCTGATCTGGACAGTCGATATCTCCAAATTCAAATCCAAATCCAGGAATTCTCCTTTCGATAAAAGATTGCTTACAGGGAAGTCTCTGGCAGTAATCAATAAAAGAAAAATGTTTGTCGAAGGCGGCTTTATAGAGATCTGATTTTCAAATATTCTAATCACTTCTGTATAATAAAAAGTACACAGAATTATCCGGATTCCCACTTTTCCCCTTTATTCAAGAGAATTTTCTGGCATTCCTCTTGAATTACTTTAGATAAAAATAACCAAGGAGGGGAAAATGAAACCAGTAAAATTATTCTTAGCGATACTCATCTTTGCAGCAGCAACTTTATTCACAGGATGTGATGAATTCGGGGACTATTTCTATGATGATGTACCCCCGTCACCCCCTGAAGGAATTTATACTGTCACCGGAGACGAAAGAGTTGATCTTTTCTGGGATGAGAATCCCGAGGGTGATGTAGCCGGGTATAATGTTTATTATGCATATTCATATGATGGTAAATATACTCTGCTCGGAAGCACTTATAATACTTCCTACATCGACTACGGAGCCAAGAACGGTACCACTTATTACTATGCGGTAACAGCTTACGATTACAATAACAATGAAAGCGACCTGAGTTACGAAGTTATTTACGATACTCCGCGTCCTGAAGGATTTAATCAGGCCCTATTCGATTACAACCGTTCTCCAAATAATTCCGGTTACGATTTCAGCAAATACCTGGTTGTTGCTTATAATTCCGATGATGCCGATTTCTTCTTCGAAAATTACAACGGTACATATTATCTAAATGTTTGGGATGATACTGATATTCAGGATATGGGTTTAACCGGGGATATCTGGGATATTAGCTATGCTCCATCTTCCGGTTGGGTACCGATGCTGCCGAACGAAAATGTGAAATATGTTGAAGCTCGGGTTGGTCATACTTATGTAATATGGACATGGGATAACCACTTTGCTAAAGTAAGGGTCAGAAGTATTTCAAACGACCGGATGGTTTTCGATTGGGCTTTTCAGCTTGTTGAAGGAAACAGGGAATTGAAGAGAACCACTTTCTCAAACGGAAGAAGCAATCATACCATTCTGAAAAAGAACCGGTAAGGTGATTGGTGTCTGCAAAAGTTCTTTTGGAAGCATACCAGCAATGGTATGCTTTTTTATTTCTTTTAATATATTTTGACAGAGGATAATTATAAAACTCTACAATTACTAATTATGAGACTCAGATCCATCATACTGATCATTCTTGTTTCTATTGCCGTATTAACTTCTGGAATAGAGGCACAGGAATCCCGTAACAGGGAGGTGAACAGACTCCTCATCAAAATTGAGGAAGGATTGAGCAGCGGTTCAGTCGATAAATTCTCAGGTTACTTCAGTCCGAGAAATTACCTTAGTCTCTCAAAAGGGCCCAGCGGATATTTTAGTGCCAACCAGTCGTATTATGTTATTAAAGATTATCTGAGCATCAACAAACCGTATTCATTTAATTTTACCAATATTGTTGCAGAGACGAATAATCCGTTTGCCGCCGGTACTCTTAAATTTAACAACAACGGAATCAGAGGCAGCGCAACAGTATTTATTACACTTCAGTTGATAGATGATCAGTGGCGCATTTCTCAAATCACAATTAATTAAAGTTGATGAGAGCATCAAAATTGCTGTCGAATAAAAAGTTTCTTTTCTTTCTCATTCTATCGCTCGCTTTTATTATTTCGGGCCTTCTTGAACCTGTCATAAGAAATAATATTGTTAAAGGATGGGAACAGGATCTTATTCTTCGCGTGATCAATAACGAAAACAGAATACTCGGTTTATTTAACGATAAGATGAATAATATCATAAAGACAACCGGGAAGTTAAAGGCCGATCTGCGAAATGTAATTAATGGCGATGATGCATCACTTCTTCTCGGTTTGATTTCGGAAGAAAAATTAAATCAACTCACTATTCAGGTTAACGATCAGAATTTTAAAATATTAGGATGGAATAACACTCTTATATTTGATGATAATGAGATTGCCGGTAATATTAACAGCCCCGGTCAGATCTTTTTAAAAAGAAAAAATCTTTCTACTTATGTTTTTCAGGTCGATACGCTCTATGCCGGCAATAAGATCTTCTATATTACGGTCGGGGAGGAAATTGAAAGGCATTATCAATTGACCGGATCCGCATTTTCGGAGGTCAGCTTTTCCGGAATACTTTCTAAAATCCTCTCAACATCAATTATTATCGAATATGACCGGAATGCAGACCTGTCCAGAGACGGGCGGAATCACTCATTCTTCTTTTTGAATAATTATAATAATAAGATCGGAGTTGTTACTTTTGAAAAACCGACACTCGATTTATCCCTGCGTGATCTTGATGAATTGTTTAAGGTAATTCAGTCTGTTCTATTATTACTCATAATCATTACAATCGGATGGATGGGAATTAATTTATTCCGGAATTTTAATAAGCGTATTTACAAATTTCTTTTAATTGCTTCATATCTGACTGTATTAAGAATAATGCTTTTTATTCCTGGAATACCTTCAAATTATCTCCATAATGAAATAACGGACCCATCAAACTTCTCGTCAGTATTTGCATTTGGAATTGTGAGATCTCCTCTCGATTTTTTTATCACAATATTGTTATTGACAATAATTGTCCTATATGCTTTCAAATACTCGACCGAATACCTTGAAAAAAGTGAGAATGGACCCGAGAACCGGTTGAAATATTATTTCCTTTCCCTTCCGGTTATTTTTCTGTTTTTCATTTTGCTACGCAGTATTGGTGCTTCAATCAGAAGTGTCGTTTTCGATTCAGCGATTAGATATTTCAAGGAGTTTGCTTTAATACCTTCCCCGGGTATACTGCTGATGGATCTCAACATTCTGCTGCTTGGTTTTTGCGGTGTTCTCCTGGCTGTTATGATTCTTAAATTCCTCTTTGTAACTTTTTCCGGTGGAAATAAAAACTTACACTTATTTAAAATAATACTATTCTTCATCCTGCTGCAGTTTCTCGGCTGGTTATTCGATTTTTTCCAGAAGCAGCCTCAGGGAACACCTTTCATTCGAATTTTATCCGTTACACTTTTATTTCTGCTGGCTTATGCTTCCTTTGTTAAACGTCATAAAATTATTCATTACATATATTACGGATTCGCCTCCTCGGTAATTACTGTCAGTCTGTTCGTCTATTTCAATTCTGAAATCGAAAGGGAGTCATTAAAAACTACCGCGTACGAGATCGCCGGTAGAAATGAGGGAATTTATGAATTTATTCTTTATCAGACTCTTTCACTTTCAGCGGCTGAAGGTATTCCGTTCAACGCTGCAGATAATTATTCATCGTTGGCTTTCGAAATCTGGAACAAGAGCCTTCTGTTCAGAGAGAGTATTCCCTCCGCTGTTTCGTTGTACAATTCCGATAGAATTCTTTTGGGGCAATTCAGTAATTCCGACCGTATAATAAATACGGGAATTGATAACTACCTGGATCAATCCGGGCCGGGTCCGAAAATATTCCGCGATAAAAATTTATACGGATCGCAACAGGTCCTTACCGGCATTGTCCGGTTAAATAGTCAATCCGGTTTCAATGGATTCCTTGCAGTTAGTGTGTTGTACGATAAATATTCTCCCCGCATTGATATCCTGCCGGAATTCCTCTCTGTTTCCCGGACCGGTATGGCATCTGCGACTGAATTTGAAAACCTTAAAATAATTTTCTTCGAAGAAGGATTTGTTGTTAAGACAATCGGCAATGTATCTCTAAGCTCGGCTGAATTGCAGAAGATCACCGATCCCCGGTTAACTGAGAACAACGAAGCGTGGATTAATCTCGATATAAATGGCGAAGCACACCTTCTCTTTATTCTTAAACCCGGTGAAAGAGAAAATGAAATTGTTGCTGTTGCTCTGGAACAGAAAAGATTTGCATGGAATCTCTCAAATTTTTTCAAAGTATTTTTTGTCCACTCCGTAATTATTCTTACTCTTTTCCTTATTTATTCGGCCGGTCATCTGAAAAAATGGAAAGCGTACCTTTCAAGCTACAGGACTAAGCTTACCTTCGCTTTTATTCTTGTTTCAGTTGTTCCGTTAATTGCGATAACTGCTTATCTGCGTAACATAAATGAAAATAAAAACGAAGAATTGATTAATAATAAACTTTCGGAAGATGCTCTTAAAATTAGTTCATATCTTAATCAGTACTTATCATCATCAACCGTAAATGCCCAGGCAATATTCGAAAAAGCAAATGCTGATCTCAATGTTGATTTTAACTGTTATATCAACGAAAAACTGGTTTACTCATCCGGTAAAGTTTTCTATGAAACCGGCCTTATCAATCCGGTTCTCAATCCGGCAGCATTCCGGAATTTTAGTATTCAGGAAAGCAGTAAGATCTTTTTGAAAGAAAGCTCAAATGGAGAAAAATATTATTCAGTATATATGAGTGCTGGTAATCAGGATAATCCTCTTATTATTAACGTAAGTACTTTAATGAACAGAATGAATCTGCCTCTTTCGAATGTGGAGCTTGATCTCTTCCTTTTCGGTATACTTGCAGTTGCACTTATCCTTCTAATTTCGCTGAGCACTATTCTTGCCGGTCAGATCTCTTCACCTATTAGGCGCTTGACCCACGCTACCAGGTCTATAGGAAGCGGCGACTTAAATATAGAAATCAAAGAAAAGAGCACTGGTGAAATAGGTGAGCTGGCGGAAGGTTTTAACATGATGATTAGAAAATTAAAAAAGAGTCAGATCGAACTCGCCCAGCTTGAACGTGAAACCGCATGGAAGGAAATGGCCAGACAGGTGGCCCACGAAATTAAAAATCCCTTAACACCCATGAAACTTTCTGTTCAGCAGCTGATTGCCGCCTACAGGGATAAATCCCCCAGGTTTGATGAAATCTTTAATAAGGTTACAATAACGTTTATTAACCAGATTGAGACTCTTAAAAATATTGCCTCCGAATTCTCCAATTTTGCAAGAATGCCGAAATTAAATATCGAAAAAGTTGAACTTGTCGCGTTGATAAGAGAAACTCTGAATCTCTTTTCCGATGAAAAATATCCGATTACATTAAACTCTCAAATCGATTCTATAATTATTAATGCGGATTCTGATCACTTGAGCCGAGCAATTATTAATTTAGTCAGAAATTCAATTCAGGCCGGGGCTTCTAATGTCTTTATCCGTATTTCGGCAGATTCAGCATCATGCCAAATAAGGGTCGTTGATAACGGAACCGGGATAGACACTAAAATCCTGGACCGGATATTTGAGGAAAATTTTACGACAAAATCGCAGGGTATGGGTCTCGGGCTCTCTCTTACAAAAAAATTTATTGACAGCATTGGCGGCACAATAGAAGTTGAAGATACTTCTGTTAGCGGGACTACTTTCTTAATTACTCTTCCGGTAAGTGAATGAAGAAATCTATAACTCCATTTCAAAAAGATGCTCTCGATTTTAGTTCGAACATTATTCTAACGGCTAATGCCGGCTCCGGCAAGACGTTTGTTCTTTCTAAACGTTTTGTTGAAATACTGCTTCAGGAGAATGTTGAGGTCGAGAATATTGTCGCTATTACTTTTACTGATAAAGCTGCAGGTGAGCTGAATAAAAAGATCGCTGGCGAAATTGAAGAACGCATTAAAGAAACAAGTGATCTTAAAGAACTGAGTAAACTTGAAAACGCCAGGAGGCAATTAGTATCCGCAAATATTTCAACAATCCATTCTTTCTGCATTGGCATCCTGAAGGAATTCTCTCCCGAAGCCGGTATAGATGCCAACTTTATTCCTGTGGATCAATCAACCTCCGATGAACTGATCCTACTTTCTATCGATGAATCCCTGAATCAGCTGATCAATAATCCCTATTGCAGCGAAGCACTGAAATATCTTATCCGGTTTTTCGGTTCTAAATTATCACTGATCGAAAACATACAGCATGGAATTGAACAGAGGAAAATTATTGAGCAGAATGCCAGAGCCTTATATGATAAGCCTGCGGAAGACTTTGTTTCAATGCTTAATAGTTTGTTCGACCGTTACTACGATCATTTTTTCCGTGCATCTGTTCAAAAAGCACTCAAATCTATATCAGCAATAAACTCGCATGCACTTAAGCTGAAACCCGAAAATCAAATTGCCCTCGATGTTCTTTCAATTTTGAAAACGCTCGTTAATACGGACAGTAGAAATGTGTTGTTCGATGGTCTTAAGAAATTACAGAATCTTATTTTGACTCAGAAACTTGAAATTAAGAACAGGGGATATCTTTCCAAAAACAGGGAGCAATTCAACTTTGAAATTGACGAGGTCGAATTATTGTTCGGTCGGCTCAGCCAGATTCTTAATTCGGATTACAGTGATAAAGCTCTTCTCGAATATTATAACTTCGGAAGGAACTACCTGAAAGTTTTTGATTATGTATTGAAACTCTACAGCGATAAAAAATCTGAAAAAGGATATCTCGATTTTGAAGATATTCTTCTGCTTACTCGGAAGATTATAGACAGGGAGGATGTTAAGGAATACCTCCGAATTCGGTATAAGTTTATTATGATTGATGAATACCAGGATACTAATGACATACAATACAGAATATTTATGCCGATTCTTGATAATCTTAAGCATGGAAATTTGTTTGTCGTTGGAGATGAGAAACAGAGTATCTATATGTTCCGGGATGCCGATCTGGCTGTCTTCAATAAAACGAAGGACGATATTGCGGGGCTTGACGAAAATGGAAGACTTCTGCTTCTGCCTCACAGTTTCAGAATGACTCCTGAACTGGTTCTCTTTACTAATAAATTATTCAGCCAGCTCTTCAGCGGAGCCGATCCGCTCCTTAATGAGGTCGGTTATAATGATTTAATTTATGCTAAGGAAGAAATTGAAAAGGGTGAAGTCAATTTCTTAATTGCCCGCGAGCCGGATTCGTTTACTGAAGCAGAACTGGTTGCATCCAAGATTCTGGAAATTGTTTCATCGGGAATCGTTAAGCTGAATGAAATCGGAATACTCTGCCGCAAAAGATCGATGTTCCAGGACCTCGAAGAAGTATTTGTAAGAAAGAATATCCCTTATACCGTCCTCGGCGGGAAGGGATTTTACCAGAAACAATCGATCTCGGATCTTTATAATTATCTCACTTTTCTTGTTAATCCTGATGATGATGCCGCACTTCTCGGGATCTTAAGATCACCTTTCTATAACTTTTCGGATCCTAAACTGTTCGAAATCTCCTTGATGGACGGAAAGAATCTTTTTGAAAAATTGAAATCATTTTCTGTGAAAGATGTTCAATCTAAAAACTCTGTAATAAGTCTCAACAGTCACCTGGCCCTCTCAGTCTCTTCCGAAATCTTTATACTTATCCGGAGAATTCTATCCGACCGGGGTTACTGGTCAGTTGTAAGTTCTAAAAGGAATTCTACTCAGGAGCTGGCAAACCTTAATAAACTGATTTCTATCGCCAGAGATTTTCATAGTAAGAGTTTTAAAAATTTGTACGACTTTACACTTTATCTCCGGGACGCAATTGATTCGATGCAGGATGAGGGTCAGGCCCAGATAGCTAAAGATTCAGAAACAGTTAAGCTCCTTACTATTCATCAGTCCAAAGGCCTCGAATATAAAGCGGTTTTCCTTTACGGTTGCAACGATTCAGCTAAAGAGAATTTGATCAGGTCGCGCTCAATGGGTATCGATAAGGAATTCGGTTTCCCGGTTAAAGTTTTTTTGGACGGAAATTATTTCGCCGGCGCCGTTACTCCTGCGGTTGTCTCACTCTACAATTATATCCATCAGCAGAAAAACAACGCTGAGATAAAACGGCTTTTATATGTCGCGGTTACCCGTGCCATGAATTATCTTTTCATCTCTTCGACCTTGAATAAAAACCCATCCGGCGGTTCATTTCTTGAAATGTTCAGGGCGGGATTGAATATTAATTTTGAGAACCGGCAGCTGCTGTTGTCAGGTGATGTTCTATTTATGATCAAGAAAAATGAGAGCTTCAACTTTCAAAAAAATACTATATCAACAGAAATAGGGCTCGCTTCTGAATTTAAAGAACTGCCGCCTCTAAAAACCGGTGAGACTGAAAACACCGGAAAGAAAATATTGCTGCAGAAAATCTCGGATAGGCCAAAGAAAGAGATTATTTCGGCAACAAAAATATCTATGTTTACACAGTGCCCCGTTAAGTATGAATTGACGTATGAACTCGGCTATCCGACTGTTTATAATATGTTAAAAAAATACTCTGCGAATGAATACGAATTTAATTCAAAAGAGGATGAAGAATTAAAACAATATGCGGAAATTAAAGGTAGAATTATCCATTCCCTGTTGAGTGAAAACGTTGAGAGAGCCAATATCGATGTTGTATTGGGAAAATATATGGCATCGGAATCGATTAACAATCCCGAACAGATCCTTAAACTTAGAAAGTCTGTTTCAGATACTTTGAATAGATTTTTTGACTCAAGGATATTTAAGGAAATTCTGAACTTTACCGATTTCAGAAATGAATTCGAAATCTATGCTGAAGAAGGGGATAACTTCCTCTACGGAATTGTTGACCGTCTGATTATTGAAAAAGAGAGATTGTTGATAATTGATTATAAAACCGATGATATTGATAAAGAAATGATAGAAAACCGGGCCGCAGATTATTATCAGCAATTGAATTTCTATGCTTACATTCTCTCTAAATTTTTTACAGAACAGAAATATTTCGATCTTCAGCTGGTTTTCCTGAAATATCCGGATCAGACAGTGATTAAAAGAATTGATAGAAACGACCTAATGAAATACCGGAACGGCCTTGTAAGTTCAATTAATAACATTCAGGATAAATATTATAAACCCAATCTGGATCATTGCGGAAAATGCCACTTCTCCTTAGAAGAGAATAAGTGTGTTAAATTAATTGCCTCGGGAGTTAATCAGGAATGGTAATTCACGGATCATTAATGAAAAAAATAAATATTGCTTTTATTCTATTGTCTTTGGTTCTGTTTGTTAAATGCACAACGATAAATCTGCCGTTATATGAAATCCCTCCCGACTGGAAGGATGAAACTGTTAGAACAAAAACCATATCGGATTACTCAAAGTACCTGTACGGGAAAAAGATTTTTCTGGATCCCGGACACGGTGGCGAAGACAGAAGAAATAAAAGCCGTTCGGGCGATGTTGTTGAAGCAGATGTAAATCTAAGTGTAGCACTTTTTCTGAAGGATTATCTTAATTCTGCAGGTGTTCAAGTATTCTTATCGCGTGATAAGGACGAAACCGTTCAGCTCGCCCGCCGTTCTGAATTGGCCGATTCAAGCGGTGCCGATCTCTTCATCAGTATTCATCATAACGCTCCCGCAAAATGGGAGGACGACTGGACCAATTACACTTCAACGTATTATCACGCTAAGGAGACCGATTACGAATATGAACCGTGCGAGCGGGATCTCGCCCGCTACATCCAGAGGGATCTCTCTTACGTTATGAGAAATCCTGGCGGACTCGGATCATTCGACGGAACCTATTCGGATTATCTGATCTATCCGGGTGAAGGGTTTTCTGTTCTGCGAAGGACTAAGATACCATCAGTTCTTGTTGAATGCGCATTCCACACTAACCGTCTGGAAGAGCTCAGACTGAATGATGAAACATTTAACAGAATTCAGGCGTGGGGAATTTTTAGAGGTATTGCAAAGTATTTTCGGGCCGGTATTCCTTCAATCGAATTTTTGCCGGACAGTTCTGTAAATTATGAGAGCGGGTCTCAGCTCCTTTTTCTGCTTAAAGATTCTACGGGTATTAATCCGAGGTCCATCTTTGTTTATCTGGACAGGAATGAAATAAAATTCGATTATGACGAGAAAAACCGGCTGCTGAGAATTGATGCAGGCAATTTAAACGATCAGGAAAAAAATCTGAGAATAATCTGTGCAAATAAAAACGGGAACCATTCATTACCTTTTCACCGCAAAATTGTAATGATTGATTCCCGTCCGGAATTAATTAAACTAGATTGATCAGGCTGCCTGCTTTTTCTTATCAATTCGTTCAGTAACAATTTTATAAATGAACAAAGCGATTGCGGCAACCAATCCGATCGCAAGGAAATAATACCAGATCAGGTGTGCATCCTGGTAGTAGGCCGCACGCTCTATTTCGGTTAACCCTGCGGGTAATGTCTTGGGATCGGGACAGTAATTATCAAGCAGAAATCCCGACATAATAAAACCGGTTAGCGCCGAGAAAAAAGAATGAAGGTGGCTGAATCCCAGATAAACACCTTCTTCACCTTTTGGTGCTTGCAGTGAAAAATATTCTAGAAACCTAGGCGAAATAAAACACTCCGCCAGTCCCTGAATCCCAATTCCCAGTATCATCATCACTGTTAGCGGGTGAAGGGCAAACCATCCGAATATTGAAACTGCATCCCCGGTTATACCTTCGAGTGTTTGGCTTCCGGCCATCGCCAGAGCTGAGAAAGGCATCAGAAGCATTCCAACCAGCATTGATGTTACCGCTTTTTTATTCTTCATTAACTGTGTAATCAGTACTACAAACAATACAACTACAAGCGGATTAACATTTGCGAGCCATTCCGGACGTGCATCGTCACCCAACAGTCGTATTACATATTTAGGCATTGTTGCATATAGCTGATGCTGAATTATCCAGAATCCGGTTACAATCAGTATTAATATAATTAGCCTTGGCGTTGAGAAGATCTTCTTTAGAGAAGTCAATACATCATTAATAGTTTTACTCTTATGCCCGGTATCAACCTGCTTGAAAAAAAAGATCGCAAATAGAAGCGCAATAAAAGACATTGCCGCAGAAAAGAAATTGACATATTCTAATCCTAAACCCTGTCTTATAAAAGGAACGAAAGTTTTTCCGCTGAATGAACCGATATTGACAACCCAATAGAAAAGAGCATATCCCCGTGCGCGGTTGTCTTCGTTGGTTGTCTTTGCCACTGTCCCGGTTATTAACGGTTTAATAAATGAACCGCCGATCATCGAGATGATTAAGAAAAGAATGACAAGCATTTTGGAATGCCAGACGCCTAAAAGAAAATATCCGATTGTTAAAAGTGAAAAGGCCAGAATAAGTCCGTTCTTAAATCCTATCTTATCGCTTATCGCGCCTACAAATGGAGGAAGAAAATACAATCCTGCAAAGAAAATACCGGCTACAATTCCGGTCTCTTTGTCGTTGAACCCGACTATGTCGGTAAGGTATAAAGTCAGCACAATAAAAAATCCGTAATAAGCAGCGCGTTCAAACAACTCCATTAAATTTGCGAGCCAGAAATCCTTTGGAAATCTCCATGTCTGTTTGCCTGACGTTTTGTTTTCTGTTGAAGTCATATTATTCCCGGTTATGAAAAAGTTGGCGAAAATTAGAAAAATTTGGACTCACTTAAAACTGTATCGATATTTTTGTATGTTTGCACGGTTAGCTGTTTATAAAAAAAAATAAAATAATACCGGACAGATCAATGAAAATCTATTCTAAAAAAGAATTGAATCAGTATTCTCTTTCACTTACTTACGACGATATAAGTCTTATCCCGCTAGAGATATCCCAGGTTAAAACAAGGAACGAAATAAACACACGGACAACCGTTGCAGGTGTTGAAGTTTCTGTGCCTGTTATTTCCAGCCCGATGGATACTGTAACTGGAATTGAGATGGCAAAAGAACTATCTAATCTTGGATGCATTGGGATACTCAACCGTTTTAATTCTTCTCTTTCGGAACTGGTCGGCAGCGGTAATTTGATTGAGGGTATTAAAGCTGTCTCAATTAGCCTTACTGCAGAGGACTCAATTATTGCACCCCTGGCTGAAAGGGGAATAATTATCTGTATTGATACTGCTAACGCAAATAATGCATTCGTATTAAGGAAATGTGAAGAAATTAAATCCAGGTATAACTCTAAAGTAATTGTCGGAAATATTGCGCACGGATCTACACTTAAACAGCTTGTAGATGCCGGTGCTGATGCCGTAAGAATAGGTATCGGAGGCGGAAGCGTTTGTACAACATCTGTTCAGACGGGAATCGGAATTGGACAGGTATCATCCCTGCTCGATGTTTATTTTACAAAACTTGAACAGAAACTCGATATAGTACTTATTGCTGACGGGGGAATTAAGAGCCCCGGAGATGTTGCAAAAGCTCTTGCTTGCGGAGCAGATGTTGTTATGCTCGGAAGAATGCTGGCCGGTACTAAGGAGACTCCGGGTGAGGTGATAAAATATAATGACCAGTTGTGGAAGAAATACAGAGGTTCTGCATCCTTCGGTGTTAAAATGAAAAATGAATTTATTGAAGGGGAGGAAACTCTTGTCCCATATAAGGGAGCTGTAAAAAATGTTATCAACGGTATCTCGGACGGTCTTAGAAGCGCAATGAGTTATCTGAATTGCAATTCGTTAAAAGAACTGAATAATATAGATAGCTTTGCTGTTCTTAGCACAAGTTCCTACCTCGAAAGGTTGCCGCGTAAATAAAATAATCTTAAAAAATGGGGGACTTCCTATTAAGTCCTCCTGATTTGAAAACCGGTCAACCATTCTCTATATTTGCCCATTAATTTAGTAGACAAATTGCGAAGAAATTCTCTTTGAACAATATAAAAATTACACATCTGCCAAACGGTATAACCGTCATTTCTGAAAAAATTACTCATGTAAAATCCTTCTCTCTAGGATTCTGGTTTAATGTCGGTTCCCGTGATGAGAATTTTAATAATAACGGTATTAGTCATTTCCTCGAACATATGTTTTTTAAAGGAACCCGTAAAAGGAGTGCCAGAAAAATTGCTGAGGATATCGAATCACTCGGCGGTTACCTGAATGCTTTTACCTCAAAAGAACATACCTGTTTTTACGGCCGGGGTCTTATTGAGCATATTGAACAGACTTTCGAAGTTCTTGCTGATATGATCCAGAACTCTGTTTTTAGTCCTAAAGAAATTGTAAGGGAATCCGGAGTCGTAATTGATGAATTGTATGATATAGAGGATTCGCCTGACGAGTTGATATTCGACAAATTCGAGAATAATGTGTTTAACGGAAATTCGCTTGCTATGCCTATAATTGGAACCGAAAAAAATCTCAGATCTTTCAAACAGAAGGATCTTAAAAAGTATGTGAATGAAAATTACACTCTCGAAAATCTTTTTATTGTCGCATCCGGAAATATTAACCACAGCAAACTTCTTTCTTTTGTTAATAAGTATGTTGAGCATAAATCCCAATCATCCCGTCCGGAAATTAGAGATGTAAAACTGAATCCCTGTTCCGATCTTTTTGTTGAGAAAGATACTCAGCAGGTCCATTACATTATCGGAAAAACCACTTACGGAACAAAGGATAAAAAACGGATCGGCGTTAATCTACTTTCTCATATACTCGGCGAAGGGAGCAGCTCGCGGCTTTTCCAGAAAATAAGAGAGGAGAATGGAATTGCCTACCAGGTTAATTCATTTCTAAATTCGTTCTATGATATTTCGACTTTCGGTGTATATCTTTCAACGAACGAAAAGTCAGTCTATAAAGCTCAAAAACTTATTCTGGAAGAATTTAATAAAATTAAAAGCAGGAAAGTAAGCGATACTGAGCTTAGTCGTGCAAAAGAATATTTAATTGGAAATATGCTTATGAGTCTGGAAAGCACTACCAATAGAATGCTGAGAATTGCCCAGTCAGTAATCTATTTTAACAAAGTGAAAAGTGTTGAAGAGACGATTCGCAAAATTAATGCGGTTTCGGCAGAAGAAATCAGGGATCTTTCCAATGAAATTTTTGAAAATGGAACAATGACAAGAGTAATTTTATCTCCGAAAAATTTACTCCTTCAACGAGTCGCATAAAAGAAGGAATTTTAATGCCATTTATTACAATAAATAATAATCAAATCGAATTTAAGCAGGGTCAGACGATTATTGAAGCCGCAAGATCTGCGGGTATAGATATTCCACATTTCTGCTGGCATCCAAAACTGTCTGTTTCCGGAAACTGCCGCGTTTGTCTGGTTGAAGTTGAGAAAATGCCGAAGCTCGTTATAGCCTGTTCTACGCTTGCAGCTGAAGGCATGACCGTTCATACAAATTCAGAAAAAACTCTTGAAGCACGTAATGCGGTTATGGAATTTATTCTTATTAATCACCCTCTCGATTGTCCCATCTGCGATGAAGCAGGTGAGTGCAAACTTCAGGAATATGCTTATTCCCATGGAAAAGGTGAAAGCCGGTTCGAAGAAATTAAAGAGAGAAAGGAAAAACGTGTTCAGCTCGGTCCGTTTATCAAGTTCGACGGCGATCGATGTATCTCATGTTCTAGATGTATCCGGTTTTCGGATGAGATTGCTAAATCTAATCAGCTCACATTCGTGAAACGTGGCGATAGAGTCACTATCTCGACCTTCCCCGGTGAATCTTTCGATAATCCTTATACTCTTAATACAACGGATATTTGTCCCGTTGGCGCTTTAACTAATCAGGATTTCAGATTTAAATCGCGTGTATGGGAAATGTCGAATACCGGTTCTGTTTGTATCGGCTGCTCGCGTGGGTGCAATACTGAAATATGGGTCCGTAATAACGAGATTCTCCGGCTTACTCCAAGACATAATGAAGATGTAAATAGTTACTGGATGTGCGACAGCGGAAGACTGAATACTTTCAAATTTGTTAATGCTGAAAATAGAATTGATGGCGTATTCGTCAGAGAGAATGGAGAATTGGTAAAATCTGAATTGCAGCATGCGGTTAAATATATGGTCGGCCAACTGAAAAAATTTAAGCATAGTGAAATTGCATTTATCGGTTCACCCTTTGCTACCTGCGAGGATAATTTCCTACTGGTTAAATTGGCTAAATCACTCGGTATCTCTAATATCGATTTGATTAATCACATTATACCAGGGGATCGGGACGATATATTAATCCGTGAGGACAAAACTCCAAATTATCTCGGTGCCCGCCTGATCGGTGTAAAACCCGGTCAGAATGGATTTGGAATTGATGGAATTTTAAAAGGAATTAAAGAAGGCAGGATTAAAGCACTTTATGTCATTGAAGAAGATCTTATTTCAATAGGTGATGAATGGAAACAGGCTCTCGAAAATCTAGAATTGGTGATTGTACATAGTTCGAATTTTAATGAGACCGCGGTAAGAGCCCACATTTTATTCGGTGTATCAACTTATGCAGAAAAGCATGGTACTTTTGTAAACTTTCAGGGACGCCTGCAGCGGATTCGGCCGGCAGTTACAACCGCAGAAGGGGATAGGGCTCTTGATGGTATGAATATGAGCAGATGGGATAAATTCGGTACAAAGTTCGACCGCTGGATGCAGGGACGTAAATATGATGTGAAACCTAGTTGGAAAATTCTTTCTATGGTTTATTCTCAGATCGGGAATAAAGTAAAATATGATATGGCTGAAGAGGTCTTCTCGGATATTGCCAGGTCAGTTAGTGAGTTTAACAATCTTGATTATGATTTGATTGGTGAACTTGGAATTAGACTTCAAACCAAAGCGACATTTTCTGTTTAACAGGGAAATAAGATGACAGTCTTTGAAATTATTGTAATATCGCTTATCAAAATTCTTTTTGTTGTTGCAGTGATGTTTCTAACAGTCGCATATCTAGTCTATTTCGAAAGAAAAGTAAGTGCGTGGGTTCAGAACAGAATGGGTCCTAATCGTGTTGGCTATAGAGGATTGCTTCAACCTTTTGCAGATGTATTTAAATTGCTTGTTAAAGAGGATATTGTTCCGGATGCTGCGAATAAGCCTCTTCATACCTTAGCCCCCTTCATCGCCCTTTTTGTTGCATTTGCTACATATGCTGTTATTCCGTTCGGACCCTCAGTCAATATATTTGGATACGAGATTAAACTTGTTGTTGCGGATGTAAATATCGGCGTACTATATGTGCTCGCGTTAACTTCTCTCGGTGTTTACGGAATCACATTCGCAGGATGGTCTTCCGGCAGCAAGTATTCACTACTCGGAGGAATAAGATCCTCGGCTCAGATGATCTCTTACGAAGTCTCTATGGGCTTTTCGATTGCGGGAGTGCTGTTGTTTTCGGAATCTCTGCGCCCTGTTGATATAGTAAATGCCCAATATGGATGGATGTGGAATGCGGTCTTACAACCAATTGGATTTATCACATTTGTTGTGTCGGCTTTTGCGGAAACGAATCGTCTCCCGTTCGATCTGCCGGAAGCAGAACCTGAACTGGTCGGTGGTTATCATACTGAGTATTCTTCATTCAAATTTGCCGGTTTCTTTCTTGCTGAATATGCTAACATGATAATTGCCAGCTGTATGATCGTTACTCTCTATTTAGGAGGTTGGCAGATCCCTTATATTGATCAGCTCGGAATTAATCAAACATTAACCGTGATATTACAGGTGGGTGCGTTCATCTTTAAAGTAATTTTTATCCTTTTTGTTTTTCTGTGGGTAAGGTGGACAATACCGAGATTCCGTTACGATCAGCTGATGAATATAGGGTGGAAGGTTATGTTTCCGCTTTCGCTGGTTAACATTATTTGGGTCGCTGCAATAATTATGATTTTTAATCTGTAAAAGGGAAATTCTAAGGAAAGCTATGGTAGAGAAAAAAAGAAAAAAAGATCTCGGCTTTTTTGAAAGAATTTATGTTGTAGAGATTCTTAAAGGTATGATCCTTACGTTTAAGAATATGATCCGCCCGAAAGTAACAATGGAATATCCCGAAGTAAAATTTGAACCGCCTGCGTCATATCGAGGAAGACCAGTGCTTGTTCAGGAAAAGAACGGTGTTGAAAGATGTGTCGCATGCGGATTGTGTTCCAGAGTTTGTCCGGCTCTTGCAATCGAAGTACAGGCGGCTGAAACAGAACTCGAAAAAGAGAGATATCCGGAAAAATTTGAAATAAATATGCTTAGATGTATTTTCTGCGGATTCTGCGAAGAGGTATGCCCGGAAGAAGCAATTGTTATGAGCAAGGATTATGAACTTGTTTTTACAAATAGGGATGATGCAATTTATGGAAAGGATAAATTATTAGTGCCTGTTGAACAATTAAAGGATCGTATAGAATTCCTAAGAAAGTTTAAATAATGTATTGAAGAGATTTTATAATTAGTAGTATTTCTGCAATTTTGTATCTATTCTGCAAGCTAGTATATACTTGATATCGACAAGTATAAATAAGCCACTTCCGTTAAGTCATTTTGCAATTAATGTATAATAGCACTCAGCGGCTATTATATTTTTACATTCCTTAATAAATAAACTCAATAATACTAATATTAAGATTAGTGAATATTGATATATTTATATTTATATTACTTAGGGGAAAAAGGGGAAAGTAGGTCTATCAATAATTATTTTTTTTGGGGGTATTATGAAAAAAATAGCTTTAATTATCGTGTTACTATTTCTATCATTAAGTTGTGTCCTTTTTCTGACTTGTCAAGATAATACTAAGTTACCATCACAGCCGTCTCAGAATCAATCTTCACCAATTGCAAAAATATCTTATTTAATTGCCAACGAAAGAATAAAGTCATTATGTATTGGTGAAATTGAAGCTCTTCTTAATATTAGAAATTCTATAATGGAAAAAGTCATAAAAAATAGCGTCGATATTCTAGCATTAAAAAAGGCTTATCTTGAAAAGGACGAATTAAAAATTAAGAACCTTTTAAATTATTCTAATGATGAATTAGAAGCTATGAATATTGAATTGAAAAAGCTCACTTCTTCAATTAAAAATAAAGTCCCAGAAATTATTAATCTAATAAATGCAAAAGAAAAGAACAATTGTAGAACTTGCGATATTGAAAAATTTTTTGATAACTTTAATCATTATGCAAGAATTAATACTACAATTAATAAGAATCGATTAAGAAAGACTATGGAAGAATCTGGTGATAATTGTCACTGGATTCAGTATGGGGCATGTTTATCCTTATGCACATTATGCGGGCCTCTCTGGTATTGGCCATGCTCTTATCTCTGCCTATGCACATATTGTTGTGGCCCTACCATAGATGACATCTGTAATTAAATTACATTATAAATAAAAGCATAATGGAGGAATCATGACAGTATTGATGATTAGTATGGTCGTGATCTTTTTCGTACTAAGTTTTGTAATCCCAAGTAGTAATGTAATGATCCGTCAAGTAATTGGAGTCCTAGGATTAATAATCTTTATTTACACAGCATTTACTCAAGAGGAGTTGAAATATCCATCTTTATTTTTTGCATTGCTAAGTATAGCATTTATGTCGAGAAATTTTAAAGACTTCAATAAACTGTTCAAAACAAAAAAACTTAATAAATAAAAAGTGTTAATTAGACCTCCCCTTTTGCCTTTTTGAGGGCCCTCATTTAACGAGGGCCTTTTATTTATCGTTTTAAAAAAATAAGTGTAATAAATTACCATTACATTTTCATTGTATTACTTTTTTCACTAGATTTCAATTGAAAGTAAAATAGAGATTGTATGTTTTCGAAAATAATCTCTGCAGCTACTTTTGGAATTGATGCTTATATAGTCGAGGTTGAAACTCACAGCGAAAGGCAACTCCCCTCAATTACAATTGTCGGTCTCCCAGATAATGCTGTAAAAGAAAGTAGAGAAAGAGTAACAGCCGCATTAAAAAATTCAGGATTCGAATTCCCGCTTAAAAAAATAACAGTCAATCTCGCTCCGGCGGATATAAAAAAAGAGGGGAGTGCATTCGACCTTCCGATAGCGATCGGGATACTTGCCGCAAATGAATCGATCGAGATGGACCGCCTCGATACAATGATGTTTCTTGGAGAACTTTCTCTTGATGGCTCCCTAAGGAAAATCAAAGGGTCTCTTCCAATCGCAGTTGAAGCTAAAAGAATCGGAATTTGCCGTATTGCACTTCCTATCGATTCTGTCAAAGAAGCTTCGATTGTAGAAGGAATAGATGTGTTCGGATTATCTTCACTTGGCGAAGTGGTCGAATTTATTTCGGAACCTGAAAAGTTTAAACCGGTTAAAACTGACCGGGCCGATATTTTTGCCGGTGTAAATAATTATTCACTCGATTTTTCAGACGTTAAAGGTCAGGAAAATGTGAAACGCGCTCTTGAGATTGCTGCTGCGGGAGGTCATAATATTCTGATGATCGGTCCTCCCGGATCCGGAAAAACTATGCTTGCAAAGCGGTTACCCTCAATTCTTCCACCGCTTACATTTGAAGAAGCACTCTCTACTACTAAGATCCATTCTGTTGCCGGTATACTTCCGAAGGATAAAGCTTTGATTACGGAAAGACCATTCCGCAATCCTCATCACACTATTTCTGATGCAGCCCTTATCGGCGGTGGTTCAGTACCCAGGCCGGGTGAAGTCTCCTTTGCTCACCATGGAGTCTTATTCCTGGATGAACTGCCGGAATTTAAAAAGAATGTACTGGAAGTTTTAAGACAACCTTTGGAGGATTCCAGAGTTACGATAAGCCGTTCGAAAATGTCTGTTGAATTCCCGGCTAATTTTATGCTGGCTGCAGCTATGAATCCTTGTCCTTGCGGTTATTTCACAGATCCGAACAAGGAATGCACTTGCAATACCGGCCAGATCCAGAAATATATGTCAAGAATTTCCGGACCGTTACTCGATCGGATTGATATTCATATCGAAGTTCCTTCAGTTAAATTCAAGGACCTCGCTTCCGGCTCCAGTGGTGAAAGATCGGAATTCATTCGAAACCGGGTTGTTGATGCCAGAAAGGTTCAGTTTAAAAGGTTTGAAAATTTACCTAATGTTTATTGTAATGCAGACATGGGTACTAAAGAGCTTCGAAAATTCTGCAGAATCGATTCTTCCTCAGAAGATCTATTAAAAATGGCAATGACCAGACTCGGATTATCTGCGCGGGCATATGACCGGATTATCAAGGTAAGCAGGACTATTGCGGATCTGGAAATGTCCGAAAGTATTTTACCACAGCATATAAGTGAGGCAATTCAATACCGTAGTCTTGACAGAGAATTATGGGGCCATTAAAAAAGATTAAAAAAACTCTTATTCAATTCTTGCATTTTTAGAAAACCCGCTCTATATTTGAAGCTCGCTTTTTGAGTTAGTGGGTGAATTTTATCCGGGCGGACGCCGGAGTTGGAGAGCCGGGGCGGACTGTAAATCCGTTGGCAAACGCCTTTGGGGGTTCGAATCCCTCGCCGCCCACATACTGAAATTGATGAAGGAGAAAAAATCCCAGTTTTGTTCGTACTTCGTCAGTTTTTCCCTGAAAATAGAATAAAAGTGTTGATTTTAGAGGATTTTTCATCTTCTTTGATTGTTTTTTGTCTTATGTGAAATTTGCGGGAGTAACTCAGTTGGTAGAGTCACAGCCTTCCAAGCTGTTGGTCGCGGGTTCGAGTCCCGTCTCCCGCTCTAGATCAACTGCTGATGTAGCTCAGTTGGTAGAGCACTTCCTTGGTAAGGAAGAGGTCACCGGTTCAATCCCGGTCATCAGCTCAATCTGAAAAAACATAGAGATTTAACAGGAATAATTTAATGGCAAAATCAAAAAATATCAGACAGATAATAGTTCTTGAAAGCAGTGCCGGAACCGGTTATCGTTATTCTACCAAAAAGAATAAAAGAAATCATCCTAATCGAGTTGAATATAAAAAGTACGATCCGATCGCTCGTAAACACGTAGTATTTAAAGAAACTAAATAATACGTCAGTAGCTCAATTGGCAGAGCAGCGGTCTCCAAAACCGCAGGCTGGGGGTTCGAATCCCTCCTGACGTGCACCAGTTAAAAGCGAAAAAATATGAAAGAAAAAATTATCAACTTTGTTAATGATGTGGTTAAGGAAATGAAAAAAGTTACCTGGCCTACAAGAGATGAATTGAAGGAATCTACTTCAATTGTTATTGTTGTTTGCCTCATTCTTGCCGCATTTACTTATGTTATCGACATGACCGTAACTCAAATTTTAAAGGGAATTTTCTAGTTGGAAAATGAAAAATCAAAATGGTATGTGGTTCGTACTTTCTCCGGTCATGAGAACAAAGTTAAATCATTGATTGAAAATGAGCTTCGCGACAATGATGAACTTAGAGCCAGAATATTCGAAGTCCTCGTCCCTACTGAAAAGGTCTTTGAGGTTAAAGACGGCAAGAAAAAAACGAAAAAGAAAAATTTCTTCCCGGGGTATATACTCGTATGTGCCGACCTCGATATAAAGGCCAAGGACTTTATTATAAATACTCCTTCGGTTATGGGATTCCTGGGTTCGCAGAATAATCCGATTCCGCTTCAGCACGATGAAGTTAAAAGAATTGTTGGAAGAATCTCCCAGAACGATGAAACGGAAAGGACCGAAACAATATTCCGTTCCGGCGATTTCGTTAAAATTATTGACGGCCCGTTCAATAATTTCTCAGGTGTTATCCAGGAAGTAAATGAAGAAAAAATGAAAATTAAAGTAATGGTATCAATCTTCGGCAGAAAAACTCCTGTCGAAATTGATTTCGTTCAAGCTGAATTAGAGAAATAATTAATTAGGTAAAAATATGGCAAAGAAAGTAGATGGATTTATTAAGTTGCAAATTCCCGCAGGTCAGGCTAATCCTTCTCCACCGGTTGGACCAGCGTTAGGTCAAAAGGGTGTTAATATTATGGAGTTCTGTAAGCAGTTTAACGCCAGAACTTCCGATAAGCAGGGTTTGATTATTCCGGTTGTTATAACTGTCTATTCCGATAAATCATTCACGTTTATCACAAAAACTCCCCCTGCTGCTGTACTCTTAAAGAAAATTGTAAAGGTAGAAAAAGGCTCGGCCGAACCTAATAAAACTAAAGTTGCTAAGGTTTCTAAAGCCCAGCTTAAGGAAATTGCAACAATTAAAATGCCCGACCTTAATGCTCATGACGTTGATCAGGCAGTTAGTATGATAGCCGGAACAGCACGCAGCATGGGAATTACAGTAGAAGATTAATAGTTTATAAATTATATCCGTGGAAATTACAAATGAAATTAGCTAAAAGAATAAAAACGATTAGAGAAAAAGTAGATACTACTAAAGAGTATACTCTTGAAGAGGCCGTTAAACTTCTGAAAGAAAACTCCAAAGTAAAATTCAATGAATCTCTTGATTGCGCTATCCGCCTTGGTGTGGACCCACGCCATGCAGACCAGATGATCAGAGGTACAGTATCTCTGCCTCACGGAACCGGTAAAAAAGTTACTGTTCTTGTTGTTGCTAAAGGTGCTCTGGCCGAAGAAGCTTTGAAGGCCGGTGCCGAATATGCCGGATTCGAAGAGTATATCGAAAAGATTAAAAACGGATGGGCCGAAGTTGATGTTATTATCGCTACCCCGGATGTTATGGGTGAAGTTGGTAAACTCGGTAAGGTTCTCGGTCCGAAAGGTTTGATGCCGAATCCAAAGAGCGGTACTGTTACTCCGGATGTTGTTAAAGCCGTTAAAGAAGTTAAAGCAGGAAAAATTGAATTCAGAGTTGAAAAAGCAGGTATTATTCATACTTCACTGGGGAAACTGAATTTTTCTCCTGAACAGCTTGTTGATAATACCAGAGCTTTTCTGTATACAATTATTAAAATGAAACCTTCTTCTGCCAAAGGTCAGTATGTAAAGAGTGTTTTTCTTTCTTCTACAATGGGACCCGGTTTAAGAATCACTAAAGAAGAACAATCGTTATCGCTTAAATAAAAAATTACGCACTCATCCCGTTTGTGAGCGGGATTTGTAAACGCTTCAAAAGCCGATTCGTTGATTATAAACTGATTCGGGAGGACGATGAAAAAAACAGAAAAAGTAGAGATCGTTGAAAAGATTAAAGAACTGGTAAACAATTCTTCCGGAATGTTTCTTGTTGATTATCGCGGCGTGTCCGTTGAGGATATCAATAAGCTTCGTGCAAACTTCCGTAAAGAAGGTGTTACCTATAAAGTCTTTAAAAATACTCTTTTCAAAAAAGCCCTTGAACAGATCGGGGGTTTCGAAAAATTTAATTCGCAGCTTGTCGGTATGATTGGTGTCGCATTTGCCGGGGAGAATTTTGTTGCCCCTGCAAAAATCATTAAGAAATATTTCGACGATACCAAGAAATTTAGTTTCAAAGGCTGCTATATCGATACCGCTTATTACGGTGCTGACCAGTTAGACACTATTGCTTCGATGCCTACCAAAGAGGAAATCATTGCGGGTATCATCGGAAGTGTTGCTTCGCCGGCTACCGGAATTGTTGGTGCTATTAATGCGGTTATACGTGATCTTGTCAGTGTTATTGATGAGGTCGGTAAAAAGAAAGCTGCATAAAGTTTAAGAAATAATTTAATTAGTTAAGGAGAATAAAAATGTCGGAAAAAATTGCTGAAATTGTAGAAAAAATTAAAGCTCTCACATTAGTTGAAGCTGCTGAATTAAAGAAAGCATTAGAAGATGAATTTGGTGTTACTGCTGCTGCACCGATGATGATGGCCGGTGCCCCTGCTGCAGGTGCTGCTGCTGCTCCTGTAGAAGAACAAACCGAATTCGATGTTATTCTTCAGGCTGCCGGTGCTACTAAGATCAATGTCATTAAAGTTGTTCGTGCTCATACCGGTCTCGGACTTAAAGAAGCTAAAGATTTAGTTGATGGCGCTCCTCAGAAAGTTAAAGAAGCTATCTCTAAAGATGAAGCTGAAAAAATTAAGAAAGAACTGGAAGAAGCTGGAGCTACCGTTCAGGTTAAGTAATTGGCACAAATGCCGATTCTTAATAAAAATTGAAGTGGTAAGATGAGAAAAACCGTCTTACCACTTTCTTTCATTATATAAAATGAAAGAAAGCCTACTTAAAACATTGGAGGTTTGGTTTGGAAAAATCAAAAATTAACAAAAGTAACGGACGTATTACTTTTTCTTCTATTACTTCAGCTCTTAAAGTTCCGGATCTTTTGAATATTCAATTGGAATCCTTTGAGGATTTTATTCAGCTCAAAGTCCAGCCGTCCGAAAGGGAATACAAAGGTTTGCAGGGTGTGTTTAATCAGAACTTTCCCATTCTCGACAATAAAGAATTTTATCGATTAGATTTTATCGAATATTATATCGAGAAGCCCCGCTTTTCGATTGCAGAATGTGAAGAAAGAGGCCTTACATATTCGGCACCATTAAAAGCAAAACTACGACTTTCTACAAAGGATGATGAAACAGGTGAATATGTAAATACTGTTGAACAGGAAGTCTATCTCGGAAATCTTCCGTTTATGACTATGCGCGGTACGTTTATTATTAATGGGGCTGAAAGAGTTATTGTAAGCCAGTTGCACCGTTCTCCCGGTGTAGCTTTTGCCCAGACACTCCATCCCAATGGAACACCGATCTATTCGGCTAGAATTATCCCTTTCCGCGGTTCTTGGGTTGAATTTGCAACAGATATTAATAATGTCCTTTACGTTTATATAGATCGAAGGAAAAAATTTCCTTCCACAACACTGCTTCGTGCTCTTGGATACGAAAACGATGAACAGATTTTGAGTCTGTTCGATCTCATCGAGGAAGTAACTTCTAAACAGCTTAATGTTGATAAACATTCAGGCAGGATTGTTGCTAACGATGTAATCGATCATCAGACAGGTGAGATTTATGCTTCCAAGGATACCGAACTTAATGAAGAAATTATTCTTAGCATAAAAGGATCCTCGGTTCAGAAGATTCAACTCTTAAGCTCCGAAACTACTCTTGAGCAGGATCTTATTATCAATACACTGAAAAAAGATACTTCTAAAACTAAAGAAGAAGCCTTATACGCAATCTATCGCCAGCTCCGTTCCGGTGAAGCTCCGGATGTTGATACAGCAGTTGGTTTGATTGATAAATTATTCTTTAATGAAAAGAGATACGATCTTGGTGATGTCGGCCGTTTTAGAATGAATGACAAACTTGGACTCAATGTTGACGAAAAGATTAGAGTTCTTACCGTCGAGGATATAATTGCTATCATGAAGAACATTATCAAACTTAAGGTTGGTAATGTTAGTGTCGACGATATCGATCATCTTGGCAATAGAAGAGTTAGAACTGTCGGCGAACAGCTAATGCAGCAGTATAATGTTGGACTTGCAAGAATGGCGCGTACTATAAAAGAAAGAATGAATATGCGCGACAACGAAAATATGCAGCCTCAGGATTTAGTTAATGCTAGAACAATCAGCAGCGTAATAAACGCTTTCTTCGGTACCAACCAGTTATCCCAGTTTATGGATCAGACTAATCCGCTTTCTGAGCTGACACATAAAAGAAGAGTCTCTGCATTAGGACCTGGCGGTCTTACCCGTGAAAGAGCCGGTTTCGAAGTTCGTGACGTTCACCATTCGCACTATGGAAGACTCTGTCCTATTGAGACGCCAGAAGGTCCGAACATCGGATTAATTTCGTCTCTTACAATTTATACACGTGTAAATCATTACGGATTTTTAGAAACACCTTATCGTAAAGTAAAAGAAGGAAAAGTCTCCGGAAGTATCGATTATTTGAGTGCTGATCAGGAGGATGAATTCATAATTGCTCAGGCAAATGCTCCGCTCGATGAACAGAATCGGTTCGTATTAGATAGAGTGAAATCAAGATTGAAAGGGGAATTCCCGGTTATACCTCCGGGCGAAGTCCATTACATGGATGTCGCCCCTGCTCAAATTGTAAGTGCCGCTGCTGCACTTATTCCGTTCCTTGAACATGACGATGCGAACAGAGCACTCATGGGTTCGAACATGCAGCGTCAGGCGGTTCCTCTGCTGGTTCCGAAAGCTCCAATTGTTGGAACCGGAATGGAACAGAAAATTGCCAGAGACAGTAGGTCAATTATTGTCGCTGAAGATAGTGGTGTTGTTGAATATGCGGATTCCCGTCGCATTGTTGTTAAATATGAAGTGGACGAAAATACTTCCGAATCACTAGTTAGTTTTGACGATGAAAGAAGAGTTGAAAACTCTCTCACAAAATTCTCCGGCACCAACCAGGAAACTTGCTTTACACAAAAACCTGCTGTTGTCACTGGTCAGAAAATTAAAAAAGGTGATGTACTTGCTGATGGACCGGCAATTGAAAATGGTGAGCTGGCACTCGGAAGAAACGTATCTGTCGCATTCATGCCTTGGAGAGGATATAACTTTGAAGATGCTATTGTGTTAAGTGAAAGACTCGTGGCGGATGACGTATTTACTTCGATTCACATAGAAGAGTTTGAACTTCAGGTAAGGGAAACCAAACGAGGTGAAGAGGAATTAACAAGGGATATTCCTAATGTTAGTGAAGAAGCTACAAAAGACCTGGATGAAAATGGAATTGTCCGAGAAGGCGCTGAGGTTAAAGAAGGTGATATTCTGATCGGGAAAATAACTCCCAAAGGTGAAACAGATCCTACTCCCGAAGAAAAACTTCTCAAGGCTATATTCGGGGATAAAGCTGGTGATGTCAAAGATGCATCTCTGAAAGCACCTCCCGGATTGAAAGGAACAGTAATTAAAACTCGCTTGTTCAGCAGGAAAAAGAAAGATGCTGAAGCTAAGAAATTGGAAAAGAAACAGCTCGATCAGCTTGAGGCAACATTTAAGAAGATCAGAGAAGATCATTATTCCAAATTAGTTAAAAAATTGACTAGGATTACAGAAGGTAAAACAACTACCGGTATCCGTGATCTGGATGGGTCGGTTGTCTTAAGAAGCGGTACTTCTATAAAAGAATCAACATTCCTTGATATCGAAGATATTACTAAACTTGATTATACAAAGGACTGGTTCGAACGGAAGAATCCGAATGAACTGATTAAACAGCTCTACTCAAATTATTTTACAATCCTTGCAGATATAGAAGAAGATTATAAACGCGAAAAACTGAAAATACAAAGCGGAGATGAATTACCTCCGGGTATTACTCAGCTTGCTAAAGTCTATGTTGCCAAGAAAAGAAAAGTTTCTGTCGGCGATAAAATGGCCGGACGTCATGGTAATAAAGGTGTTGTTGCCAAAGTTGTTCCGGTTGAAGATATGCCTTACCATGAAGACGGTACTCCAGTTGATATAGTTCTTAATCCGCTTGGTGTGCCTTCACGTATGAACCTCGGCCAGCTCTATGAAACAGCCCTCGGATGGGTTGGTCAGAAACTCGGCGTTAAATTTGAAACTCCGATTTTTGACGGCGCAACTGTAAAAGATGTTGAAGGTTGGCTCGAAAAGGCTCAACTCGCTGATGGAAGTAAAACCTGGTTGTATGATGGAAGATCCGGTGAGAAATTCCACCAGAAAGTTACAACCGGATATATCTATATGATGAAACTCGGTCACATGGTTGACGATAAAATACATGCTCGTTCTATCGGGCCATATTCATTAATTACTCAACAACCTCTTGGCGGAAAAGCTCAGTTCGGTGGTCAGAGATTTGGTGAAATGGAAGTTTGGGCTCTTGAAGGCTATGGCGCTGCTCACGTATTGCAGGAAATTCTGACTGTGAAAAGCGATGACGTCTCCGGAAGAGCTAAAACTTACGAGGCAATTGTTAAAGGCGAGAATATTCCCGAACCGAATATTCCTGAAGCATTTAACGTTATGATAAAAGAATTACAGGGCCTTGGCCTTGATATTAAAATTAATTAGTCAACCGTAAGATCTGTCACCGACAGATTTTTAGGAGAAAATTATGAGATTCAAAACACAAGAAACAAAACTGAAGCAGATTGAAAAAATTACAATTAGTCTTGCCAGTCCGGATGATATCCTCTCCAGGTCTCATGGTGAAGTAACAAAACCCGAGACTATTAATTATAGATCATTCAGGCCTGAAAAAGATGGTTTGTTCTGCGAAAAAATATTCGGCCCGGTTAAAGATTGGGAATGTGCCTGCGGTAAATATAAAGGTATTAGGTATAAAGGAATTGTTTGCGACCGCTGCGGTGTTGAAGTTACTCTGAAAAGCGTTCGAAGAGAAAGAATGGGTCACATCTCTCTCGCCGTGCCGGTTGTTCATATCTGGTTCTTCAAAGCATTACCTTCAAAGATTGGTAATATTATCGGCATGACCACAAAAGAACTGGAAAAGATAGTTTATTATGAATCTTATGTTGTCATTAATCCCGGTCCAACCGGATTGAATAGAAAAGATCTTATTTCGGAAGATCAGTATTATGAAATTGTTTCTTCGCTGCCTCATGATAATGATGCTCTCGAAGATGATGATCCTAAAAAATTCCTTGCAAAAATCGGTGGAGATGCCGTTAAAGAGCTTCTCAAGCAGACCGAAATTGAATTGACTTTCCAGGAATTAAAAGCTCAATTAGCTGTTGAAACTTCACAGCAGAAAAGAAGCGATATTCTTAAAAGATTAAGAGTGCTTGAAGCTTTCAGAGAATATGAAGGTAAAGTTCCTAATAAACCTGAATGGATGGTGCTGAGCGTTATTCCGGTTATTCCTCCTGAACTTAGACCTCTCGTACCGCTCGAAGGCGGACGTTTTGCAACCAGCGATCTTAACGATCTTTACAGACGTGTCATTATTCGTAATAATCGTCTTAAAAGATTGATCGATATTAAAGCTCCCGAAGTAATTCTTCGTAATGAAAAAAGAATGCTTCAGGAAGCTGTTGACGCTCTATTCGATAATTCGCGTAGAGCAAGCGCAGTTAGAAGTGATGGTAACCGTCCCCTTAAATCTCTTAGCGATATGCTTAAAGGTAAACAGGGTAGATTCCGTCAGAACCTTTTAGGAAAACGTGTCGACTATTCCGGCCGTTCTGTAATTGTTGTTGGGCCTGAGCTTAAGCTTCATCAGTGCGGATTGCCCAAAGATATGGCCGTTGAATTATTCAAACCGTTTATTATACGCAAGTTAATTGAAAGAGGTCATTTTAAAACAGTTAAAAGTGCTCGTAAAGCAGTGGATAGAAAAGATGCTCTCATCTGGGAAATTTTAGATAAATTGATAGACGGACATCCAGTAATGTTGAACCGTGCACCTACTTTGCATCGTCTTGGTATTCAGGCATTCCAGCCGATATTAATCGACGGTAAAGCAATTCAGTTGCATCCGATGGTTTGTACGGCGTTTAATGCGGATTTTGATGGCGATCAGATGGCTGTTCATGTGCCTCTTTCTTATGAAGCGCAGTTGGAAGCTTCTATTCTTATGCTTAGCAGTCATAATATCCTTTCGCCTCAGAACGGAGGACCTATTGTTGTTCCTACCCAGGATATTGTTCTTGGATGTTATTACCTGACTAAGGTTAAAGCAGGTGCCAGAGGTGAAGGTAAGTTCTTCAGCAGTATGCACGAAGTTATTATTGCCTATAATTCAAAAGCTGTTGACCTTCATGCCAAAATAAAAGTAAAGGTGAATGGCGAATTGATTGAAACTACAGTTGGACGTGTAATCTTCAATCAGATTGTTCCTAAAGATTATGGCTTTATTAATGAATTGCTTGTAAAGAAAATTTTCAGCGGTCTTATTTATAAAATGTTTATGAAACTCGGCAACGAAGTAACTGCTAAGTTTCTTGATGATGTAAAGGATCTTGGATATCGTTATGCAACTGCTGCTGGGCTCTCTATCAGTTTCAGTGATATGATTATTCCAGACGAAAAAGTGAAATTGATCGAGGACTCTAATAAGAAAGTAAATGGAATTCTTAATGAACACGAACAGGGTCTTATTACAGACGCTGAAAGATATAACAAAATAATTGACGTTTGGACGTTCACTACTAACAACGTTGCAAAATCCCTGATGGATCGCTTGAAGACTGATCAGGGTGGGTTTAATTCGCTTCATATGATGGTTGATTCCGGTGCACGTGGTTCGCAGGAACAGGTTCGCCAGCTTGCTGGTATGCGCGGTCTCATGCAGAAACCTCAGAAAAGTCTTACCGGGCAATCGGGCGAAATTATTGAAAATCCAATCGTTGCTAACTTTAAAGAAGGTTTATCTGTTCTAGAATACTTCATCTCAACTCACGGTGCGCGTAAAGGTCTTGCCGATACGGCTCTTAAGACAGCTGACGCCGGTTACCTCACAAGAAGATTGTGCGACGTTGCACAGGATGTGATTGTGTCTGAACTGGATTGCGGTACTATCCGTGGTATTTATATTACTGCGTTAAAAGATGTTGAACAGGAAAGAGAGCCTCTCGCAGAACGAATTACAGGACGTACTGCTCAGGAAGACGTTTATGATCCCCGCTCGGATGAACTTATAATTGAAGCTGGTGAATTGATTACTGAAGAAATTGCAGAGAAGATTGACGAAGCTTACATCGATCAGGTATATATACGTACAGTTCTAACCTGCGAATCTAAAAGAGGTGTCTGTTCCAAATGTTATGGTAGAAATCTCACAACCGGCCAGCTCGTTGAGAATGGTGAGGCGGTCGGTATTATTGCTGCTCAGTCAATTGGTGAACCTGGTACCCAGCTTACTCTTCGTACTTTCCACTTCGGCGGTACATCATCTCGTATTGCAAGCCAGTCTCAGGTTGAAACAAACGTATCCGGTACTGTGAAATTCGATAAGATTACTCTCGTTGAGAAAGTTGATGCGTTTGGAAAAGTTAAAGTGGTTATCGGACGTAGAGGTGGTATGGGCATTTATGACGAGGATGATCGCCAGATTAAACGTTTTGAAATTCCATACGGTGCCGAATTAATGGTTGAGGATAAACAGAAAGTTGTTAAGGGTCAGCCTCTTTATAATCACGATCCTTATAACTCTGTTATAGTTTCGGACCTCGGCGGTAAAGTCTCTTTTATTGATCTTGTTGATAATGTAACCTTCCAGCAGGTCGCAGATGAACAGACAGGACACGTTCAGAAAGTAGTTATTGAATCCAAGGATAAGAACCTGACTCCAAGTATTTCAATCAAGGATTCTAAAGGAAATGAAAAGGTATTTAATATCCCTACCAGAGCGTATCTGGCAGCCGAAGAAGGTGAAGAGATTCAGGCAGGTACTATCCTGGCCAAAATATCAAAAGCGACTGCAAAGACTCGTGACATTACCGGTGGTTTGCCAAGAGTAACTGAATTGTTTGAAGCAAGAAGCCCGCATGATCCTGCAATTGTTTCCGAAATTGAAGGACGTGTGAAATTCGGTGCTCGCAAAAAAGGATCCCGGGAAATTATTGTTGAGTCGTTCGATGGTTCGATTCAGAAAGTATATGCAGTCCCTTATGGCAAGCATATTTTAGTTCAGGAAAATGACGAAATACCTGCTGGCGAAAAAATTACTGACGGACCTATGGATCCTCATGATATTGTTAAAATTAAAGGTACTAATGCCGTTCAGGAGTATCTGGTTAATGAAATACAGGATGTTTACCGCTTACAAGGTGTGAAAATCAATGATAAGCATATTGAGGTTATCGTTCGACAAATGCTTCAAAAACTCCAGATTATTTCTGCTGGCGATACCAATTTCATCGAAGAAGACCTTGTAGATCGTAACCGGCTACTGGATGAAAATGAAAGAATTGAAAATATGGTTGTCCTGTTGGATGCCGGCCAATCGAAATTCAAAGCTGGCCAGTTGATTACTCGTGCCAAATTCAGAGAAATTAATGCTGAGCTTACGCGTAAAGGTAAAAAAACCATGAAAGCCAGGGATGCTGAACCTGCTACATTCGATAATGTTCTTTTAGGAATTACTCACGCGGCCCTATCAACCGAAAGCTTTATTTCGGCTGCATCTTTCCAGGAAACAACTAAGGTTCTCACGAATGCTGCTACTGAAGCTAAGGTGGATACACTGAACGGATTGAAGGAAAATGTTGTTATGGGTCACCTGATCCCGGCTGGAACTGGGCTTAAAAAGTATAAGAATATTCTCCTGACATCGGAGGAAGTTGAAACTAATATTCCAAAAATTGAGGAAGTTGAAGAGAAAGAAACTGTCTAGTCGATTTTTGAAAATAATTAAACCGGTATTCTTGACAATTGAAACGAATATCAATAAATTTGAAGTCTGAATTTTTATCAGAAAGAAATAATTTCGGAGGAAATACGTGCCAACGATAAATCAGTTGGTTAGAAAAGGTAGAGTAGTAGTTACTTCAAAGAATAAAGCACCTGCTTTAGATGCTTGCCCGCAGAAAAGAGGTGTTTGTACTAGAGTTTATACAACTACTCCAAAGAAACCTAACTCTGCACTTAGAAAAGTTGCAAGAGTTAGATTAACTAATCATATTGAGGTTACTGCTTATATCCCTGGTGAAGGGCATAATCTCCAGGAACACTCTATTGTCCTTATTAGAGGTGGAAGAGTTAAAGACCTTCCTGGCGTTAGATATCATATTATTAGAGGTACGCTCGATACTGGTGGAGTAGAAGATAGAAAAAAAGGAAGATCTAAGTACGGAACTAAAAAACCAAAAGCTAAATAATTATGAGAAAGAAAAGAGCAGAAAAAAGATATCTTAAACCGGATCCAAAGTTTAATGAGATTCTGGTTTCCAAATTGATAAATTATCTTACCTGGCATGGTAAAAAATCTACCACTAGAAGCATGGTTTACGATAGCTTTTCTTTGATTGAACAGAAAACTAAAAAACCTGCTATGGAAGTTTTCAAAAAGGCAATCCAGAATGTTCAGCCGCTTGTTGAGGTTAGAAGCCGTCGTGTTGGCGGTGCAACATATCAGGTACCGATGGAAGTGCGTCCTGAAAGACGAACTGCGTTGGCTTTACGTTGGATCAGAGTTTATTCAAGAGAAAGAAAAGATAAATCGATGGCTGCAAAACTTGCTGCGGAATTAATGGCTGCTGCAAATGGTGAAGGTAACTCAGTTAAAAAGAAAGATGATACTCATAGAATGGCAGAAGCAAACAAAGCTTTTGCCCACTTTAAATGGTAGGAAGGAGTTTTTAGTAATAGATGTCTAATAAACGTGTAGATATTGCAAAAGTAAGAAATATTGGTATTATGGCCCATATCGATGCCGGTAAAACTACTACTACCGAACGCATTCTCTATTATACCGGCAAATTGCACAGAATGGGCGAAGTACATGATGGCGCGGCTACAATGGATTGGATGGAACAGGAAAAAGAAAGAGGTATTACAATTACTAGTGCTGCTACCACTACTTCCTGGAGAGATCATCAAATTAATATCATTGATACTCCTGGACATGTGGATTTTACCGTTGAAGTCGAACGCTCACTAAGAGTTCTGGACGGAGCTATCGCTCTCTTCTGTGCCGTGGGTGGTGTCGAACCTCAGTCTGAAACCGTTTGGCGTCAGGCTGATAAATATGGTGTTCCAAGAATTGCTTTCGTAAATAAAATGGATCGGGTTGGTGCTGATTTTTATAATGCTGTTAGTATGATGAAAGAAAAATTAGGCGCTAATGCTGTCCCGATTACTCTTCCTGTTGGCGATGGAGAATTATTTACCGGCTTTATTGATCTTATGTCAATGAAAGCTCGAATGTTTCATGACGATACTATGGGAACTACTTTCGAAGATGTTGATATCCCATCGGATCTTTTACCGACTGCCCAGAAATTTCGTACTCAGATGCTTGAAGCTGTATCCGATGTTGATGATACTTTGTTGGAAAAATATCTCGAAGGAAAAGAAATATCCGAAGAAGAGATTAGACCGGTTTTAAGAGCAGCTACTATTCAACTTAAAATTATTCCGGTTTTGTGTGGCTCTTCATTCAAAAATAAAGGGGTTCAGAAATTGTTGGATGCCGTAGTCGATTTCCTTCCTTCGCCTGCTGACCTTGGAAATTTGGTTGCGCATCATGTTCATAAAAATGATCACGTTGAAAGAAAGATGGATCCTAGTGAAAAATTCGCTGCTCTCGCCTTCAAAATTATGACGGATCCTTACGTTGGTAAGTTGACTTTTATAAGAGTCTATAGCGGTGTCCTGAAAGCCGGATCTTACGTTCTTAATTCAGTGAGCGATAAAAAAGAAAGAGTTGGACGCGTTCTTCAGATGCACGCCAATCATCGCGAGGATATGGATGAAATTAGATCTGGTGATATAGCTGCAATTGTTGGTCTTAAATATACAAGAACCGGTGATACTTTATGTACTGAAGAGGATGCTATTATTTTAGAAAGAATGGCTTTCCCTGAACCGGTAATCCAGATTGCTATTGAACCGAAAACAAAAGCTGATCAGGATAAATTATCGGAATCGCTTGCTAAACTTAGTGATGAAGACCCGACTTTTAAGGTGAAGGTTGATGATGAAACAGGGCAAACTTTGATTAGCGGAATGGGCGAACTTCATCTCGAAATCCTCGTTGATAGAATGAAACGCGAATTTAAAGTCGAAGCTAATGTTGGCAAACCTCAAGTAGCGTATAGAGAAACAATTACTAAAAGTGTTCAGGCCGAAGGTAAGTTTGTTAAACAAACCGGCGGACGTGGAAAATACGGTCACGTTTGGCTTGAACTTTCACCGAATGAACCTGGTAAAGGTTTCGAATTTGAAAATGCGATTGTTGGCGGCTCGGTTCCAAAAGAATATATTAATCCTATTGTAAATGGTTTACACGATGCTATGCGGAATGGCGTCTTAGCCGGATTCCCTGTTGTGGATGTTAAAGTTAAATTATTTGATGGTTCATACCACGATGTCGATTCAGACGAAATCTCTTTTAAAGTTGCTGCTTCTATTGGTTTTAAAAATGGTGCCCTGAAAGCAAATCCGATTTTGTTGGAACCGATGATGAGTGTCGAGGTTATTACTCCTGAAGAGTATCTTGGCGATGTTATGGGAGATCTGAATTCAAGAAGAGGAAAAATAGAAGGCTTTAATTCAAGAAAAGACGCTCAGGTTATTAAAGCGTTGGTCCCTCTTGCTCAAATGTTTGGCTATGCGACAACTTTGCGTTCTATGACTCAGGGTAGAGCCATTTATTCAATGCAGTTTTCACACTACTCTGAAGTACCGAAATCGGTTGCTGAAGAAATTACTGAAAAATCGCAGTCTGGTAAAGTATCTAAATCAGCTTAAGTAAATAATGTTTTCAAAATTAAATAAGAAATAAAAACAATAAGGAGAGTAACTCGATGGCAAAAGAAAAATTTGATCGTAGTAAACCTCACGTCAATATCGGTACGATCGGACACGTAGACCATGGCAAAACTACTCTTACTGCAGCCATCACCATGGCATTAGCTTTAAAAGGTCTTTCACAAATTAGAACTTTCGATAGTATTGATAATGCTCCTGAAGAAAGAGAAAGAGGTATTACAATTGCTACTGCTCACGTTGAATATTCAACTGAGAATAGACATTATGCTCACGTTGACTGTCCTGGTCACGCTGACTATGTTAAAAACATGATTACAGGTGCTGCTCAGATGGACGGCGCTATTTTAGTAGTTGCTGCTACCGACGGCCCTATGCCTCAGACAAGAGAACACATTCTTCTTGCCCGCCAGGTAGGTGTGCCAAGAATCGTTGTTTTCTTGAATAAAGTTGATATGATGGATGATCCTGAATTGATCGACCTCGTTGAAATGGAATTAAGAGAATTGCTTACTAAATATGAATTCCCTGGTAATGATATTCCGATTATCCGTGGTTCTGCATTAAAAGCTCTCGAAGCTGGTTCTTCTAATGCTCCTACTACAGACGAAAGATATAACTGTATCTGGGAACTCATGAAAGCCGTTGATGAATATGTTCCGGTTCCGCAGCGTGATGCTGATAAACCTTTCTTGATGCCTGTTGAAGACGTATTCTCTATTACCGGTCGCGGTACTGTTGCTACTGGTAGAGTTGAAAGAGGTACTCTTAAATTGAACGAAGAAGTTGAACTTATCGGTCTCGGTATCCATAAGAAAACCGTTGTTACCGGTATCGAAATGTTCCGTAAAGAATTAGACTCCGCTATGGCTGGCGATAACGCCGGACTTTTACTTCGCGGTGTAGACAAAACTGAAATTGAAAGAGGAATGGTTCTTGCAAAAACCGGTTCTATTACTCCTCATAAGAAATTTGAAGGCAAAGTTTATATCCTTTCAAAAGAAGAAGGCGGACGTCATACCCCGTTCTTCAACGGATATAGACCGCAGTTCTACTTCAGAACAACCGACGTTACCGGTATTGCTACTTTACCCGAAGGTACCGAAATGGTTATGCCTGGCGATAACGTTCAGCTTAAGATTGATCTTATCTCTGAAATCGCTATGGAAGAAGGTCTCAAATTCGCTATCCGCGAAGGCGGCAGAACTGTTGGTGCTGGTTTCGTAACTAAGATTATTGAATAGTAATAAAATTGAATAGGGGAAAGTAAATACTTTCCCCTTACTATGTCTGAACAAGGAGATTATTAAAAGTGCCCGGTCAAAAAATTAGAATTAAGCTTAAGTCGTACGATCATATTTTGATTGATAAATCAACTGAAAAAATTATTAAAACCGTGAAAAGTACCGGAGCTGTTGTTTCCGGACCTATTCCTCTTCCAACACGAAGAACGGTCTTCACTGTTTTAAGATCTCCTCACGTTGATAAAAAATCCAGAGAACAATTTGAGATAAGGGCTCATAAAAGAATTATTGATATCCACAACTCTAATAATAAAACTGTTGACGCTCTGAGCAAATTGGAAATACCTGCTGGCGTCGATATTGAGATTAAGTTATAGGAAAAAAAATGCCTGGTCTGTTAGCAAAAAAATTAGGAATGACTAATATATACTCCGAAGACGGTCAAATTATTCCGGTTACTATTCTAGAAGCCGGCCCTTGCAAAGTCTATTCGGTTAAAACTAAGGATAAAGACGGTTACTCTTCTATTCAATTGGGTTTCGGTGAAAAGAAAGAGAAAAAAGTTAGTAAACCTCAGGTTGCCGTTTTCAAAAAACTCGGATTCCCGGCTCCTATGCATCTTAAGGAATTCAGAAACTTCGAAGCTGATCAGTTCAAAGTCGGTGATGATGTTAAAGCCGATCTTTTTCAGGTCGGTGATAAAGTAAAGGTTTCTGGTAAGAGCAAAGGAAAAGGCTTCCAGGGTGTTATTAAAAGACATGGATTCGGCGGTGTTGGCGGCGCTACTCACGGTCAAAGCGACCGAGTAAGAGCTCCCGGTTCAATCGGAGCGAGCTCATATCCTTCAAGAGTTTTTAAAGGTCAGAGAATGGCCGGTAGAAAAGGATATGAAAATGTAACCACCAGAAATCTTAAAGTTGTTAAAATTCTTGTTGATAAAAATATTATAATGGTTAAAGGAGCGGTTCCAGGCTCTGTAAATTCAATTGTTGAAATAAATAAATAGTGTTATTGAAAATGAAATTAGAAGTCCTTAAAACTGACGGTACAAAATCTGGCGAGAAAGTAGAACTCTCCAAAGATATTTTTGAAATAGAACCTAATGATCACGTCCTTTATCTGGCCGTTAAAGCTTTTCTTGCTAATCAGAGACAGGGTACTCATAAAGCTAAAGAAAAACACGAGGTTAGTGGCGGTGGTAAAAAACCCTGGAGACAAAAAGGCCGTGGTGGTGCAAGAGCTGGATCTTCAAGATCACCTCTCTGGGTTGGAGGCGGATCTATTTTTGGCCCTAAACCGAGAGATTATAGGCAGAAACTGAATAAAAAAGTTGTCTCGCTTGCAAGAAAATCTGCTCTATCCTATAAAGCTAAAGCAAATCAGATTGTTGTTGTTGAGGATTTTAATTTCGACAGTCCGAAGACTAAAGAATTCTCGAAAATTCTGAACTCGTTGCAGCTTAAAGGTAAAAAAACTTTGCTGCTTACGAACGGTACATTGGAAAACGTCTACAAATCTGGCAGAAATATCGATCGTGTAAATATACTTGAAGCAAATAAAGCTTCGGCCTACGATCTGCTTAATAATCAGATCCTTGTTTTACAGAAAAGCGCAGTTAACCTTTTAGAAAGTACATTTAATTAATACGGTTAGAAAATGAAAAGTATTTTAATTCGGCCTTTAATTACTGAAAAAATGACGGGTATTAGCGAGAAGCATCCTAATAAATACGGCTTTGTTGTCTCCGTTGATGCAAATAAAATTCAGATTGCTAAAGCGCTTAAAGAAAAATTTAATGTTGATGCTGTCTCTGTTAATACTATCCTCTATAAAGGGAAAGAAAGAACTCAGTTTACTAAAAGAGGCCGCTTTACAGGAAGAACACCGAAATTTAAAAAAGCTATTGTTACACTTAAAGAAGGTCAAACCATCGACATCTTCGGTCAGGCTTAAGACCGAATGTTTTGGAGCGGAATTAAATGGCAATTAGAAAATTAAAACCAAATACACCTGGTACGAGATTTATGAGTATCTCATCTTTCAATGAGATTACTAAAACTTCTCCTGAAAAATCTTTAACTGTTGCTCTAAAGAAATCCGGCGGCAGAAATAATCTTGGAAGAGTTACTTCGCGTCATAGAGGCGGCGGGCATAAAAGAAGATATCGTATTATCGACTTTAAAAGAGATAAAAAAGGAGTACCCGCAAAAGTATTTTCTATTGAGTACGATCCTAACAGGACTTCAAGAATTGCACTGCTTAATTACGTTGACGGCGATAAAAGATATATCCTCGCCCCAGATGGTCTTAAAGTTGGCGATTCTGTTATGTCTGGACCCGGTTCAGAAATTAAAGTGGGTAATGCTCTTCCGTTGAAAGAAATTCCTCTCGGAAGCTTTGTTCACAATGTTGAAATGAAACCCGGTAAAGGCGGACAGCTCGGAAGATCTGCAGGAACCTCCTTACAGCTAATGGCTCGCGAAGGAAAATTTGCTCAGCTTAAAATGCCTTCAGGCGAAGTTCGATTGGTTAGTGTTGATTGTATGGCAACTTATGGAACGGTTGGCAATTCGGACCACGAAAATATCAGTCTCGGTAAAGCTGGTAGAAGCCGCTGGCTCGGAAAAAGACCTCACGTAAGAGGCGTTGCAATGAATCCCGTTGATCACCCGATGGGTGGTGGCGAAGGAAAAACTTCTGGCGGCGGACATCCTGTTTCACCTTGGGGACAGAAAGCCAAAGGCTTGAAAACTAGAAAGAAAAAGAATCCAACTAATAAACTTATTATTAAGAGAAGAAAATAATTTAGAGTAGGATATGCCAAGATCAGTTAAAAAAGGTCCTTTTATTAGTGTTAAACTACTGGAAAAAGTTAGAAAACTTAACGAGACTAATCAGAAAAAAATAATTAAAACCTGGTCTCGTGCAAGTACTATCTCTCCGGAATTTGTAGGACATACAATTGCAGTTCATAATGGAAATAAAATGATTCCCGTTTATATTTCTGAAAATATGGTCGGTCATAAACTAGGCGAGTTTGCACCAACCCGTATCTTCAGAGGTCATCCGGGTACTAAAGCAGAAAAAGCATCTAAAGTAAAGTGATGCCACTGGCATAAAATTGAGGAAATAAGTAATGGAAGCTAAAGCGACACACAAATATATCGGATCATCGCCAAGAAAGATGAGATTGGTTATCGATTTGATTAGAGGAAAATCTGTTGATCAGGCAATTGAGATTCTTCACTTTTCTCCTAAGCACTCTTCGAAACCGGCCGAAAAAGTATTGAGATCTGCTGTTTCGAATCTTATGAATAAAGATGAAGGCTCTAAAAAAGAAGTATCCGACCTGTTTGTTAAAGAAGCGTTCGTTAATCAGGGTCCTACTTTGAAAAGGATCTCCGCTGCTCCTATGGGCAGAGCTTATAGAATTAGAAAAAGATCTAATCATTTAACTATTGTTGTTGCAACAAAAAAGTAATCTCAGGAGGAAGTTTTGGGTCAGAAGACTAATCCAATCGGTTTAAGAGTTGGAGTTATTAAAGGATGGGAATCGAACTGGTACGAAAACAAAAGTTACGCACCTAAACTCATCGAAGACAAAAAATTAAGAACCTATGTTCGTAAAAGATTGCAGAATGCCGGAATCTCTTCTATCAAGATCGATAGAACCTCCAAAAACATTATTCTTACTATTCATACTTCCAGACCCGGAGTTGTAATCGGTAAGAGCGGTAAAGAGATTGCTCAGATCGAAGAGGAATTGAAAAAATTAACCGATAAGGAAGTGAAAATCCAGATCACTGAAATTAAAAGACCCGAACTGGATGCCTATCTTGTTGCCGAGAATATTGCTAAGCAGATTGAAGGAAGAATCTCTTTTAGAAGAGCAATGAAATCTGCTATTACCTCCGCAATGAGAATGGGAGCCGAAGGTATAAGAGTAATGTGTGCCGGCAGATTGGGCGGCGCTGAAATGGCACGTACCGAACAGTATAAGGAAGGCAGAATTCCGCTCCATACTCTCAGAGCTGATATCGATTACGCTCACGGTAGAGCTGAAACTATTTATGGTTCTATCGGAATTAAAGTCTGGATCTGCCGCGGTGAAATTTTAGGAAGACGTTCAACCGAATAAAGTTATAGCAAAAAAAAGTTTTAGGAGTTTTTCTCATGTTAATGCCAAAAAGAGTTAAGTATCGTAAAGCACATAGAGGTAGAAGAACAGGTAAAGCTACACGCGGTCACCTGGTTAACTTCGGCGATTATGGTCTCAAAGCTATGGAACCGGCCTGGATTACAAGCCGTCAGATCGAAGCTTGCCGTGTTGCTCTCTCCAGACAGATGAAGAGAGACGGTAAAGTCTGGATCAGAATATTCCCTGATAAACCGGTAACTAAAAAACCTCTCGAAACTAGAATGGGTAAAGGTAAAGGCGCTCCTGAATTCTGGGTTGCTGTTGTTCTGCCAGGAAGAATTATGTTCGAGGTTGGCGGTGTTGATAAAAAAACTGCGCATGAAGCATTGACAGTTGCAGCTCATAAACTCCCTATTAAAACTAAAATTACTCAGAGACCGGATTTAGAATCATAAAAGGATTTTGTAAAAATGAAGATCTATGAAATAAGAGAAATGTCCACAGACGAAATAAGAAAGAGAATTCTCGAAGAACAATCTAATCTTGTTGATTTGAGATTTCAGCATGAATTGAAAAATCTTACTAACACTGCTAAACTGCAATTGGTTAAAAAAGATATTGCAAAAATGAAAACCGTTCTTAAAGAACGCGAATTGCAGGAAGCTAAAAACTCAAAGACTAAACAATAAGGAGCATTTGTTTTTCGATGGAGACAAGAAATACTAGAAAAGTTAGAATCGGTTCGGTAGTTAGCAATAAAATGAAGAAGAGCATAATTGTGGCTATTGAAAGACGTGTGGCTCATCCGATTTATAAAAAATATTTCAAGAAGACCACAAAGTTGATGGCGCATGACGAAAATAATGAATGTAAACCTGGCGATGTTGTCAAAATTATGGAAATACGGCCAATGAGCAAAAGAAAAAAATGGCGTCTTGTTGAAATAGTTGAAAAAGCCAAATAGTGCTTTACTTAATACAAAGTTTGATTGGGAGTTTATAAAAAATGGTTCAAGAAGAAACAAATTTAGTGGTTGCGGATAATTCGGGTGCTAAAAAAGTTCGATGTATTCGCGTGTTGGGCGGTTCTAATCGCCGCTATGCTAGCCTCGGCGATGTAATTGTTGTTAGCGTTAAATCCGCTATTCCGGGCGGCGGTGTTAAAAAAGGAGAAGTCTCCAGAGCGGTTATTGTAAGAACTAAAAAAGAAGTTAGAAGAAACGACGGATCTTATATCCGGTTCGATGAAAATGCTGCTGTTCTTCTCAATGCCCAGGGCGAACCGAGAGGCACACGTATCTTCGGACCTGTTGCAAGAGAATTGCGCGATAAAAAATTTATGAAAATTATCTCTCTGGCTCCAGAGGTTCTCTAAGAGGATTGTCAATATGAAAATTAGAAAAAATGATTCTGTAATTGTTATCTCCGGCAACTCCAAAGGTAAAACCGGTAAAGTTCTGAAAGTCTTTCCTGCCGAAAACCGTGTTATTATCGAAGGCGTTAATTTGCGTAAGAGACATACTAAAGCTAATCAGAAGAATCCGCAGGGCGGCATTATAGAAAAAGAAGCTCCTATTAATGTCTCCAATGTTATGCTTCTTGATCCTAAAACTAATGAACCGACGAAAATTGGTACTAAAATAATTATAGACGATAAAACAGGTAAAAAGAAAAGCGCTCGATTAAGCAAAGTTAGCGGCGAAATGATCGCATAATAAATTTTAAGGACTCATAATCACGATGGCAAAGCAAAAAGAACAAAAAGAACAGACGGCTCAATCACCTAAAAAAGGGAAAACTGCTGAAGAACCGAAAACTAAAGTGGTTGAAGAAAAAATTCCGGCACGATTAAAAGAAAAATATATTAAAGAGATCGTTCCTAAATTAAAAGAACAGTTCGGCTATAAAAGTATTATGCAGGTCCCCAAGATCGAAAAAATTGTTCTTAATATGGGTGTGGGACAGGCAGTTCAGGATCCGAAAATTCTTGACGAAGCCGTTAAAGATCTCGAAACCATTACAGGCCAGAAAGTTTCGGTCCGTATTGCTAAAAAAGCTATATCAAACTTCAAACTCCGCGAGAATATGAAGATTGGTGCTAAAGTTACTTTGAGACAGGAAAGAATGTATGAATTCCTCGATCGCTTGATTACAATCGCGCTTCCGAGAGTACGCGACTTTAGAGGCGTTCCTGATAAATCTTTCGACGGAAGAGGAAATTACACTTTGGGAATTAAAGAGCAGATCATTTTCCCCGAAATCAATGTGGACAAGGTTACTAAAGTTCTCGGAATGGATGTTACATTCGTTACAACGGCAAAATCCGATAAAGAAGCTTTCGAACTTTTAAGCGCGTTCGGTATGCCGTTCAGAAAAAAGGAAATTAATTAGAAGGAAAATTATGGCCAGAAAAAGTTTATTAGCTCGTGAAATTAAAAAGCGTAAACTCTATACTAAGTATGTCGAGAAAAGAAAAGAGTTGAAGGAAAACGGCGATTACGAGGCTCTTCAGTCTCTTCCCAGAAACTCTGCTTTAACTCGTCAGCATAATAGATGCTTAATTAGCGGTAGACCAAGAGGCTTTTATAGAAAATTTGGTGTATCACGTTTAGTTTTAAGAGAAATGGCTTTACGCGGTGAAATACCGGGCGTAAAGAAATCAAGTTGGTAATAAGAGGAGAATATTAAATGCCGGCAACCGATCCGATTGCAGATTTTTTAACAAGAATTAGAAATGCAGTTAAAGCCAAGAAGAAATTTGTCGAAATCCCTTCTTCTAAAACGAAGGTTAACTTGGCCGAAATACTGAAATCAAACAAATTCATCAAAGACTATAATGTTCTTGAAGATAATAAACAGAATATCTTAAGAGTCCACCTCCAGTACTTAAACGGTGTCTCGTCTATTTCCGGTATGAAAAGAATCAGCACTCCAGGCCTTCATACTTACGTCGGGAAAGATGAAATACCAAGAGTATTGAATGGATTGGGAATTGCGATAATTTCTACTCCAAAAGGATTATTAACAGATAAACAAGCTAAAAAAGAAGCGGTAGGCGGCGAAGTTATCTGCCACGTTTGGTAATCATTAAAAGTTTGAACGAGGTTAAAAAGTGTCACGAATAGGTAAAAAACCGATTTCAATTAAAGGCGTTACAGTTACTAAAACTGACGGACAGTTGAAAGTAAAAGGAAAACTTGGCGAACTTTCTATGAATGTTCATCCCAACATTAATGTGGAAGTTACTAAGGAGGAAATTATTGTTACACGTCCCGACGATTCTAAAGAAAATAGATCTTTGCACGGACTTACAAGGGCTTTGATTAATAATATGATCAAAGGTGTTTCCGAAGGTTATCTGAAATCTCTCGATATTGTCGGTGTCGGTTATAAAGCCGAATCGAAAGGTGAAGCTGTTCTTTTCAGTCTCGGTTATTCTCACCCGATCTATTTTATCCCTCCGCAGGGTATTAAGATCGATATTCCTGCTCCTACTCAGGTTAAAATCTCCGGAACCGATAAAGAATTAGTAGGACTTATAGCGGCTAAAATCAGATCGTTCAAGAAACCTGAACCGTATAAAGGTAAAGGCGTTAAATATTCCAACGAAATTATTATTAGAAAAGCTGGTAAGACAGCTGGTAAATAATTAGGAGATCGGACAAAATGTTTTTAAAGGATAATCAAAAAAGAATCAGAAAAAAGGTAAGAGTCAGACAAAAAGTTTCTGGAACTGCAGAACGTCCGAGATTAACTGTTTTCATCAGCTTGAATCATATCTATGCTCAGTTGATTGATGATACTAAAAGCTCTACAATTGTTTCGGCTTCAACCAGGGTTAAAGATTTAGCAGAAGAATTGAAGAATACAAAAACAAGAGTTTCTAAAAGTAAATTAGTTGGTAAGCTGATTGCAAAACGAGCGGCAGAAAAAGGAATTAATACTGTTGTGTTCGATAGAAGCGGTTATACTTATCACGGTAGAGTAAAAGCAGTTGCCGACGGTGCTCGCGAAGGCGGTTTGAAATTTTAAGATCCGTTTAAGGGTTTAGTTCTTGCCGGGTCGTCTAATGGCAGGACAGCGGCCTTTGGAGCCGTATGTGGAGGTTCGAATCCTCCCCCGGCAGCAGAAAAAATATTAAATAAGAAATGGTTGAACAGAGGAGTTAAAATTGAATTTCAAGTACAAAAAAGTATCTGGACTCGAAAATCTCAAAGAGAAAATTGTTCATATTAATAGAGTTGCTAAGGTTGTTAAGGGCGGTAGAAGGTTCAGCTTTAATGCTATTGTTGTTGTGGGTGATGGCAATGGTCATGTTGGAGTTGGACTTGGTAAAGCCAACGAAGTAACCGATGCAATCTCTAAAGGTATCGACGATGCTAAAAAGAATGTTTACAAAGTATCGGTCGTTAAAGGAACTGTTCCGCATCCGATTATCGGCAAGTTCGGTGCAGGTCAGGTTCTCTTAAAACCGGCTACTCCCGGTACCGGCCTTATTGCCGGCGGTGGTGTCCGTGCGGTCCTCGAAGCTGCCGGAGTTCAGGATATACTTACAAAATCTCTCGGCTCTTCAAATCCGCATAATCAGGTCAAAGCTACCTTGAATGCTTTACTTAATTTAGTTGATGCAAGAACAATGGCTCATAAACGCGGAATTAAAGTTACCGAGCTTTTCAATCTGTAATAGAGGATTAAATGGCTAAGAAATTAAAAATTACACAGACTAGAAGTATTATCGACCGTCCTAAGACTCAAAAGCTTACAATCGAAGCTCTCGGTCTTAGCAGGCCGAATTATTCAGTAATTCATAACGATACTCCTCAGATTAGAGGTATGGTTAGAAAAGTAGCTCATCTTGTTAAAGTAGAAGAAATTGAAGCGTAAGGTGATAAATGAATATTCTAAGTAATCTTAAACCTGCTAAAGGTTCTAATAAAAAAAATAAAAGAATTGGACGAGGAGAAGGATCCGGTCACGGCGGAACTGCAACACGCGGTATGAACGGTCAGCGTTCGCGCTCGGGTGCAAAATACAGAGCATGGTTCGAAGGCGGCCAGATGCCTCTTCAGAGACGTGTTCCCAAAAGAGGTTTTCATTCCCCGTTCAAAGTTGTTTACCAGGTTGTTAATCTTAGTAAACTTCAAAAACTGGTTGACGAGAAAAAAATTGAAGATGGAATTGTAAACGCTGTTTCTTTGTATAAATGTCGTGCAATTTCAAAAGCACTTGCACCGTACAAAATTCTTGGTGTTGGTGAACTTAAAGCAAAATTGAATATTGAAGCTCATGCTTTTTCGGCTTCAGCTAAAGAAAAAATTGAATCACTTGGCGGAACTATCAAAGAGATTAAAGCTTAATGGCTACTATTCAAGAAACATTCCGAAATATCTTTAAAATTAATGAGTTAAGGCAGAGAATCCTCTACACTGTAGCATTGCTGGTTATCGTTAGAATCGGTTCCCATATTACTTTACCAGGTATTGATTCTTATCTGTTAACCTCTGCTATGGCAAACCAGACTTCAGATAATCTCTTCGGTCTTTACGATCTGTTTGTAGGAGGTGCTTTCTCCAACGCTGCTATCTTTGCGCTAGGAATTATGCCTTATATCTCCGCATCAATTATTCTGCAGATTGCCGGTGCGGTTGTTCCTTATATCCAGAAACTTCAGCGTGAAGGAGAAGAAGGAAGAAAAAAAATTAATCAGTGGACCCGGTACGGTACCGTAATAATCTCTGCTTTCCAGGCCTGGGGCGTAACAATCCAGCTTCTTAATCTTCAGTATAATAATGCAGCAATCGTGCCCGATGCAGTAAGAGGTTTTGCATGGCAGGCTTCTACAATTGTTCTTCTGGTAGCAGGCACAATGTTCATTATGTGGATGGGTGAGCAGATAACTGAAAAAGGAATTGGAAACGGAATCTCCTTAATCATCTTCATCGGAATTATTAACCGCTTCCCGTTTGCAATACTTGATGAATACAGGCTTATTGCCGCCGGTCAGCGTAACCTGGTTATCGAAATCGTGATAATTGCATTCATGGTGCTTGTTATCGCAGGTGTTATTCTGGTTACTCAGGGAACAAGGCGAATCCCCGTACAATATGCCAAACGTGTGGTCGGCCGGAAAGTTTACGGCGGAGTTACTCAGTATATCCCTCTGCGCGTTAATACTGCCGGAGTAATGCCTATTATCTTTGCACAATCGATTATGTTTATTCCGAGTACATTGTTTTCGTTTTTCCCTAATAATGAATTTATTGGTACAATAGCCCAGTATTTTAATTATCAATCGTTTACCTATGCGTTTATATATGCTGTAATGATCATTTTCTTTACATATTTCTATACTGCAATCGCTTTCAATCCTCAGGATGTTGCCGAGAATATGAAAAAACAGGGCGGCTTTATTCCAGGTATCCGTCCCGGTAAACAAACATCTGAATTTATTGATAATATTTTAACGAAGATTACTCTGCCCGGATCTTTCTTCCTGGCAATCGTTGCAATTCTTCCTACGTTTGTATCCAAGTTCGGAGTCTCCGGAAGTTTTGCTTCTTTCTTCGGCGGTACAAGTTTGTTGATTATTGTTGGCGTTGCACTCGATACTCTCCAGCAGATTGAATCGCATCTGCTGATGAGACATTACGACGGCTTTATGAAGTCAGGTAAATTAAAAGGAAGAAAATTTTAAAAGTTTTATAGAAGACAGCTGGTTGTGGTATTAATCAAAACAAAAAAAGAGATTGATTACATTAAAGAAAGCTGTCTTATTGTTGCTGAAGTTTTACAATTAATGAAGCGTTACGCCAAACCTGGTGTAACTACAATTGAACTGGATAAAATTGCTGAAGATTATATCCTCAGCAATAATGGAAGACCGGCTTTCAAAGGTTATTCGCAGGCAGGTTCTTTCGATTTTCCGGGTTCTATTTGTTCTTCAATTGATGATGAGGTCGTTCACGGAATTCCCGGGAACAGAATTCTTAAAGAAGGGGAAATCCTTTCGGTAGATGTCGGCGTTGAGAAAAATAATTTCTACGGCGATGCGGCTCTTACAGTGCCTATCGGAAGTATCTCCGCTGAAAAACAGAGACTGGTCGATTCAACCGAAAAATCGCTTTACCTCGGTATTGAACAGGCTGTTCCGGGTAATAGAATTGGCGATGTTGCTTATGCAATACAGTCGAAAGTCGAATCGGATGGCTTTTCTGTTGTAAGAGATCTTTGCGGTCACGGTGTTGGTAAGTTTCTTCACGAGGATCCACAGATTCCCAACTATGGTCGTAAAGGAACCGGAACTCTGCTTAAGAACGGAATGACCGTTGCAATTGAACCGATGATCAACCTGGGTACTTATAAAGTAACGGTGGATCAGGACGGTTGGACAGTTCGCACAGCGGATGGATTACCATCGGCTCATTTTGAACATACAATTGCAATCATAGATGGTAAACCAGAAATATTAACTAAGTGCTGATAAATGGCAAAACAAGGACCAATAAAAGTAGACGGAACTGTAACGGAAACTCTTCCTAATGCTCATTTCAAAGTCCGTCTCGATAACGGTCACGAAATCCTTGCCCATATTTCGGGCAAAATGAGAATGCACTTTATTAAAATTCTGGTGGGTGATAAGGTAGCTATCGAACTTTCACCTTACGATCTGAATAAAGGTAGAATAACATATAGATATAAATAACAAAGTCGATTGCTTATCGGCTCTCTGACGGAGGAAAAGAGATGAAGGTTAGAGCATCTGTAAAAAAATTATGCGAGCATTGCAAAATTATAAAGCGAAAGGGAGTAGTACGAGTAATTTGCAAAAACCCTAAACATAAACAAAGACAAGGTTAAAACCAGGAGGAATAAGATTTGGCTCGTATTGCAGGTATTGACTTACCAAAACAAAAAAAGGCATTTATCGGATTAACATATATTTACGGCGTAGGCCGTTCAACTGCCATGACTATTTTGACTAAGGCAAATGTTAATCCTGAAAAGAAAATCAGTGATTTGACCGAGGAGGAAGTTGCAAAAATCCGTTCGGTTATGACTGCAGATTTTAAAGTGGAAGGCGCTCTCAGAAGTGAAGTCCAGCAGAATATTAAAAGATTGATGGATATCGGTTCATATCGCGGCCTGCGTCATAGAAGAGGATTACCGGTAAGAGGTCAAAGAACAAGAACTAACTCAAGAACCCGTAAAGGTAAACGTAAAACTGTTGCCGGCAAGAAAAAAACACCGGCTAAGAAGTAATAAATAATTTCAAGGAGTCAAATTGGCTAAAGTAGTTAAAAAGACTAAAAAGAAAGTCCATGTCGATGCCGTTGGTGTTGCTCGTATTAAAGCATCATTCAATAACGTGATCTGCACTATTACCGATATTTATGGTAATACTATCTCATGGTCGTCAGCTGGAAAAAACGGATTTAAAGGTTCCAGAAAGAATACTCCGTTCGCTGCCCAGGTTACTGCCGAAGCAGCAGCTAAAGAAGCTTATGATCTCGGATTGAGAAAAATCGATGTTTTTGTTAAAGGACCGGGTTCCGGAAGAGAAGCTGCTATTAGAGCTCTGAGCGTTGCCGGCCTGGAGATTCTATCCATTAAAGACAGTACACCAATTCCACATAACGGCTGCAGACCGCCAAAACGCAGAAGAGTTTAAGAAGGAGAAATAATTAGATGGCAAGATACACTGGTTCAAGTTGCAAACTGTGCAGAAGAGAAAAACAAAAATTGTTCCTTAAAGGATCGAAATGTTATTCCGAAAAATGTCCGCTCGAAAAAAGAAACTATGCACCCGGTCAGCACGGTTTAACCCGCAGAGCAAAATTCTCTGAATACGGCGTTCAGCTCCGCGAAAAACAGAAAGTAAAAAGAATATATGGATTGCAGGAAACTCAATTCCATAACTACTTTGAAAAGGCTTCCAGACAGAAAGGTATAACAGGCTCTAATCTTATCAAACTTCTCGAGAGAAGATTGGATAACGTTGTATTCCGTCTCGGATTTGCACCTTCAAGAAAATCAGCGCGTCAGCTTGTCCTTCACAGACATTTTATGGTCAACGGTCACCTGGTCGATATTCCTTCTTTCCTCCTTGCCCCCGGCGATGTCGTTACCGTAAAGGAAAAAAGTAAAAAGCTCGACGCTATACATAATTCATTGAGAAGAACAAAAGATAGTGTTTATGGCTGGCTTTCAATTGATAAAGCTACTCTTTCGGGTACTTTCCTTAATATTCCTGAAAGGGAGGATGTTCCGCTGCAGGCCAACGAACAGTTAATCGTTGAATTATATTCTAAGTAATTTTTAAAATTTAATTTAGAGGATACTACATGAGCTATCCGTTTATAAAGATGCCCGAAAGTGTTGTGCAAGACGATACCTCGAAGAGTGCTACGTTCGGCAGATTTGCTATTCAACCTTTAGAGAGAGGATTCGGAGTAACTTTAGGCAATTCATTAAGAAGAGTGCTTTTATCTTCACTTACCGGCGCTGCTGTTACTGCCGTTAAGATTGAAGGTGTTCTTCATGAATTTTCGACTGTCCCGGGCGTTGTAGAAGATGTAACGGAGATCATTCTTAACCTTAAGCAGGTTAGAATGAGAATTATTAACAAGAAAGCCACCGGTTGCGAAATCTCTATCTCCGGAACCAGAGAGTTCAAAGCCGATGATATTCAGAAAGCATGCCCGGATATCGAAATACTTAACCCGGAACTCCTTATTGCACGTTTGAATCCTGACGCTAAACTTAATATGGAATTGAAATTCGGTATCGGTAAAGGATACGTCCCTTCCGCTGAACAGAAATTACCCGATATGACAATCGGTACCATCCCAATCGATTCTATTTTTACTCCGATTGTTAATGCAAAATACGATGTGGAAAACGTTCGTATTGCCGAAAGAAATGATTACGAAAAATTGACTTTCGAGATTACTACCGACGGTTCAATTACTCCCGAAGAAGCGCTTTCAAGTTCCGCAAAAATTCTTAAGGACCATATCCAGCTCTTCATCAATTTCGACGCTGAACCTGAAGAAGAAAAAGTTGAGAATGAAAAAGATGCCGAAGCTGAACGGCTCAGAAAAATTCTTACTACCAATGTAGACGACCTCGAGCTTAGCGTTAGATCCCATAACTGCCTGAAAGCTGCTAATATTAAAACTCTAGGCGACCTTGTGCGCCGCGATGAGAATGAAATGCTTAAGTTTAGAAACTTCGGCAGAAAATCCCTTGCTGAATTAATTGAAATTGTTGATAACTACGGACTCGAATTCGGAATGGACGTAGACAAAATTCTAAAAGAAAAACCAGAAAATAACTAGTACTTTTCCCAAGGTTGAATAATGAGACATAGAGTTAAAGGAAGAAAACTTAACAGGACAGCAGAACACAGACGCGCTACTCTCAGAAATCTTGCTTCTTCACTGCTGAAACACAAAAAGATCAAAACTACTCTTGCTAAAGCTAAAGAATTAAGATCTTTCGTTGAACCTATTATTACAAAAGCTAAAACCGATTCAGTCGCGGCTAGAAGGTTTGTTGCGGTAGATATTCAGGATAAAAATCTTGTAAAAGAATTATTTGCTGATATCGTGACAAAAATAGGCGATAGACCGGGCGGTTACACTAGAATTGTAAGGTTAGGCCAGAGGAAAGGCGATGCGGCCGAACTCGCTCTGATCGAATTAGTTGATTTCAGCGGAATTGTAAAAGCGAAAGCTCCTAAGAAATCTAAAGCGGAAGGAACTACTGAAACTTCCGAAGCTAAATCCGAAGCTGCTGAAGAGAAAAAAGAAACTAAAAAGAGCAAAGAAAAGAAGCCCCGCACTCCTAAACCGAAAAAATCGGAGGATGCCAAGGTGAAAAAAGCTCCGGCCAAAGCAAAAACGACTACTACCCGAAAAACATCGAAAGATAAATAGATCAGTTGAAATATCTGTAAAAGGAGTAATGGTGAATCCCGTTACTCCTTTTTTATTTTAAATCAATTTTAGTTTGTACCCGAATCAGACTTAAAAAGAATTGAATTGATTTTTACGGGGTGTCCATTAATGTTGCTATATTTGAACTATGAAAAAAATTGAATTTGTTAAAGCCGTATATAATTTAAAAGATTTGCCTAAAAAAGAATTATCTTCGGTTATTTTAGGCGGGAGGTCTAATGTTGGTAAATCCTCATTCATTAATTCACTTTTCCGTCCGTTAAAGGTTGCTAAAACCAGCTCTACACCCGGTAAAACCAGATCAATCAATTATTACCTGGTAGAAAATAAATTTTATCTTATTGACCTGCCCGGATTCGGTTATGCTAAAGTCTCTAAATCGGAAAGGGATAACTGGCAGAAACTTATTTCCAGCTTTATCGAAGAGAACAGGAATCTGGTCCTGGCTTTCCATTTGATTGACAGCAGGCATGAGCCTACTCCCCTTGATATAGAACTGAATCATTTCCTTAGGGAAAAGAATATTCCGTATAATATAATCCTTAATAAGATCGATAAATTAAAACAGTCCGAAATTGCCTTTGCCAGAAAGAATATAGTTAAAATATTTCCGGAACTCCTTTTTGGCGAGAATTTATTTGCCTTCTCGTCAATTGACGGGACAGGGCGAAAAGAAATAATACGAATTTTAAGCAGCCTGCTTCTGTGAAAAATTCCCAAAACTTTAGTATAATTGAATCAAAATTTCACCATTTTTTATCATTCTGAACAATCTTACCGGCGGGTAGATGGGTTTATCTGAAAAAAATAGAAAAAGAATTCTTACTTTCTTAATAATTCCCGTCCTGATTGCTATCCCTTTTCTTACCGAAGACCTTCTCTTTAAAATTATTGCAGGTATTATACTTATCATTTATGTCGGCTTTATTATTTTTCTTAGAGATACTTCCGCATCAGAATCTCTTCAGACTCATACCGAAGATTCCACGGATGAATTCGATTCATATACCGGGAATGATAAAGTAAAATACTCACCCGATTCCGGCGAAGATTTTACAATTATTTCTCCAAATAAGAATATTGAAGTATTAACCGCCGATAATTTCTCTTCGTCGGCTAACCGTGGCAATAAAGAGTTATTCAAACCTCCGGATTTCAAAACAAACTTCGACAAAATTGTTCACGAGGAGATTCCTAAGGACGTAAGCCACGACGAACAGTTCGGATTTGTTCTAGAGAAAATATTAAGTGTGGTAAAAGATTCTTTTATGGCCCATACGGCTGCGTTTTTCTGGTACAACAAAAACCGGAAGAGACTTACACTCGAAAGATATGTCTCTAGTTCTTCACAGATATCAAAACAGAAATATGATCTGGAAGATGATATCCTGGGCAAAATTATTCAGAAAGAGGAACCGGAATTACTTACTGATATTTCTGCAAATGCGGAGATCGATGTTATAAGGTATTATAATTCACCTCAGGGTATAAAAAGTTTTGTGGGTGTGCCCCTCTTTTACGGAAAAACTCTTACTGGTATTCTGGCTCTCGATTCTAAAGTTAATGATGCCTTCGGTATTGAACAGATCTATTCGCTGGGAAGAATAGTAAGAGTAATATCTGTTATTATTTCGCTGTTCGAAGAGAAGTTTTCTGAAACTCAGGCCGAACAGAGACTTAAAGCTCTTATGGGAGTCCTTAATTACGATAGGAAATTTGAAACTGAATCCGATCTCTATTCAGCTCTTAATAGTGCAGTTGAAGGATTGATTGATTGGGATGCTTTTACTTTTGTCTCCTATTTCCCAAATGAACATAAATTCAAAACGGCAAGAATTCATAATAAAACCTCGCTTAAATACGTCGGTGAGAATCTTGAAATCGAACTTAACGGAAGTATGGTAGGAAAATCGATTTTAAGCGCAACCCCGGTCAAAATTGACGATACATCTGTAACCGAGTATCCGCGATTTTCCAAAAACGAAGATGTAAGTTTCGACGGTTCATTCCTTGCAATACCCCTTATTTATGATGACCAGAATTACGGTGTCCTTTGTTTTGAGAGTTTGAAGAAGAATGTCTATACCAATAACGAAGTTACATTCATAAAAAATGCTACTAAGATCTTTGCTTTTATTCTTCACTCGTATTCTACAATAAGTATTTTAAAAGGGCTGTTATCGGTAGATATTGAAACTAAAGCGCTTAATACGGATTCTTTTGTTGAAAGGTTAACTGTGGATCTTTTCAGGGCGAAAGAACTTGGTCTTACCGGCGCAATCGCTCTCATCAGGATTGATGACCTGCTTGATCAGGACTCCCTGTTTGAAGGTGATCCTTTCCCTAAAGTGTTAAGAGCAGTGGCTCAGATGATTCGTGACGAAATGACTCCTCTAAATCTTTTAGGAAGAATCAGCGAAAAAGTCTTTGCGGTTTATTTCTTCAACTCATCTTCGAAAGATGTTTTTCTCTGGGCTGAAAAAATCCGTATTAAAATTGCAAGGAAACCGATTGCTGTGGTTTCCAAACAAACTACATTTACAGTTTCTATTGGAGTTGCTTCTACTTCGAATAAAACAGACGTCAACGAGGTCATCAATAATGCCGAACTGGCCCTCAAAAAAGCTCTCGAAAAAGGCGGTAATACTGTTAAAAGTACTAACTGACCGGCCATCCGGAGGATCCTCTTGTGAATAATTTTATCCTGATTGTGCTTGATGGACTTGGAGTAGGTGAGCTACCCGATGCTTCTAAATACAAAGATGAGGGGAGTAATACAATTACTAATATGGCTGCCGCTGTCGGCGGCTTGTCACTTCCTAATTTGGAAAAGATGGGGCTCGGAAATATTACTTCGATTAACGGCGTCCCACCGGCAAAGAATCCAATCGCATCTTTCGGAAAAATGGCCGAACAATCGGAAGGAAAAGATTCTACTACCGGTCACTGGGAACTTGGTGGTATTAGAACAGAAGTAGAATTTCCCCTTTATCCCGAAGGGTTTCCTGATGATCTTATTAATAAATTCTTAAATGAAGCCGGCCTGATTGGAATTCTCGGTAACATACCTGCATCCGGAACAGAAATCATTGAAAGACTCGGTGACGAGCATGTAAGAACAGGTTACCCGATTGTTTATACCTCGGGCGATTCTGTTTTCCAGATTGCTGCTCATGAGAAGGTAATTCCGTTAGATAGATTATATGAAATCTGTACTGCAGCTAGAGAAAAAATCCTGATCGGAAAACATGCTGTCGGAAGAGTTATTGCCAGACCATTCGTAGGAGAGTCTGGAAATTATGTTAGAACTACTAACCGTAAAGATTTTTCTGTTGACCCTCCCTCAAGAACTATTCTCGATTTCCTTTCACTTGAGGGTATCACTACCATAGCTGTCGGAAAAGTGAACGACCTTTTCAATTACCGGGGAATTAAAATTAAATTGAAGACAAAATCGAATATCGAAGGTGTCGAGAAAATAATCGAATCGGCAAAGCATTTTTCCGGCTCATTCATTTTTGCCAACCTGGTCGATTTTGATGTAAATTTTGGCCACAGGAATGATCCGGTCGGATTTGCTGAGGCCCTGAAGGAATTCGATACAAGAATCCTAGATATACTTAACGCAATGGATGAATCGGATTCGCTTCTGTTAACCGCTGATCACGGTAATGATCCTACAACTCCAAGCACAGATCACAGCAGGGAATATGTTCCTCTCCTTTTTTATAGAAAGAATATGCCGGGTATTGATCTCGGTATAAGAGAGACGTTTTCTGATGCGGCGCAAACTGTTGCCGAATTCTTCAAAATCAATAACGATCTTAATGGAAAGAGCTTTTTAAATGGATGAGAACCTTTCCCCCGTATCGGAGTTAACGATCGATCTGAATTCTGACAGAATTACGGAAATTCTTGATCGATTAATTCCCGAACTAAAAGAAAAAGGATATCAAAGAATTAAACTTATTCTTTTGGGGGATCCGGCTGTTGCTGCCAGTCAGTTTAATCTGGATCGGGATCTGTTTAACAGGATCCTAGTCACTCAGGAACTCCCCGGAGATATAGTACTTGGCCTTATGCTATCTAAAGGAAGTTTATCATCCAGTCAGATTAAAAACAGGATCAATTTTTGACACAAGAAAAAATTCAGTTCCTGGTGGATACCGACATTCTTGTTGATCATCTGATTAATGATGACATCAAGAATACTTCCCACCTGGAAATTGCAATGACAAAGGGAATCTGCTTTTCGACGGTCATTAATGCTTCGGAAATTCTATTTGCAGCTTCAACAGAAAATGAGCGTGCGAAAATTGATGACCTTCTCAGGTCCTTGAAAATTCTCGGATTAAATTCGCGTTACAGTTTGAAGATTTCAAAATTTTTTAATAAAGTTGCGTCCACGCGGGATGCAATAATGTGCACTGTCGCGGAATTTAACCGTCTTCCTATACTTACATTGAATGTCGGCAGATATAAAGAAAGCGGAATTAAAATAATTAGTCCATTAGAATTGTGAGGCATATCTGATACTGGGAAAAGTAATTGGAACCGTCTGGTCTACCCGCAAGGATGAGAATCTTGTAGGAGCTAAATTTTTGATTGTCCGTCAGCTCAATTTGGATTATACGCCGAGAGAATCTACTGTTATTGCTGTTGATTCTGTTGGTGCGGGTGTTGGCGAGGTTGTACTTGTTGCACAGGGAAGTTCTGCAAGGCAGACTACATTTACAAAGAACAAACCTGTAGACGCTGTTATAATGGCGATTGTTGATAAACTTGATATTGCCGTAAAAGATGATAAAAAAGAAACTGCAGGGAAGTGATGTATCTCGGTAAAGTAATCGGCACTATCTGGGCAACCCGCAAATATCCTGCATTAAATAATTACAAAATGCAGTTTGTTCAGCCGCTCAGCGGGGAATTGAAAAAATTGGGCGAACCGATAATCGCACTCGATACCGTTGGTGCCGGTCCCGGCGAAATTATTTATTACGTCACAGCCAGCGAAGCTGTTATTCCGCTTGATGTTGATATGGCGCCTGTTGACGCGTCGATCGTAGGAATTGTTGATTCTATTAACGTCGAATCCTAATCCCGGAGAAATTTTTTGTGAAAATCACCAAACAGTTTACTAACCGCGAAAGTCAGTCGTTAGATAAATATCTTCAGGAAATCGGTAAGGTTGATCTTTTAACTCCAGAAGATGAAATATTCCTCGCAATTCAGATTAAAAAAGGAGACCATAAAGCCCTGGAGAAACTGGTTAAAGCTAATCTAAGGTTTGTTGTCTCTGTTGCAAAACAATATCAGAACCAAGGACTCTCACTCGGGGATCTTATTAATGAAGGAAATCTCGGACTTATAAAAGCCGCAAAAAGATTTGATGAGACAAGAGGATTTAAATTTATTTCTTATGCTGTCTGGTGGATAAGACAATCGATACTTCAAGCTCTGGCCGAACAATCCAGAATTGTAAGACTTCCTCTCAATCGTGTAGGTGCTTTGAATAAAATTGGTAAAGCATACAGCAACCTTGAGCAGGAATATGAAAGGGAACCGAGTGCCCATGAACTTGCCCAGGAGCTTAGTATGGATATCAGCGAAGTCTCGGATACTCTTAAGATCTCCGGTCGGCATGTCTCCATGGACGCCCCTTTTGCCCAGGGAGAGGAGAACCGGCTTCTCGACGTCCTTTCGAGCGATGAAATACCATCACCCGATTTTACTCTGATGTCCGAGTCGCTGAGAAGCGAAATTGAAAGAGTATTATCGAGTTTAACGGAAAGAGAAGCAGAAGTAATTAAACTCTACTTCGGATTGAATAAAGAACATTCGCTTACACTGGAGGAAATCGGGGAAAAATTCAATTTGACGAGAGAACGGGTAAGACAGATTAAGGAGAAGGCAATTAGAAGATTAAGGCATGCTTCGCGAAGCAAGAATTTAAGAGCTTACCTCGGTTAATATTTTGTGATGGTTAGATCAATCATAAATTATTGTTTGCAATTCGTTTTGCTTGCTGTTGTAATTAGCGGATGTGCTGCTGCTACCTCCTCACAAAGATTTAATCAATCCAAACCAAAAGCAGAAGAACAGGTTCAGAAAAGGAGTGTTCGTTTCACTTCGGCTGATTCGGTTAATAACGGGAATTATTTACCGGAAATTACTTTCCCGGATATTCCCGATTCCCTTCTTACAGAATTCGATGAAATACCTGTTGAAGTTGAACCTGTGGATAAATCCAAATTCGTTGGCAATGTTGAAAAGTTGAAGTCATTTAATGTCCCTTTAACTCACCGAGAAAGAATTCTATTTGAAGTGATAAAATATCTGGATACACCCTATAAATATGGTGGAAATACGGAAAACGGGATCGACTGCTCGGCATTTACAAAATTCGTTTATCAGAATGCGGTGAATCTCGAATTGCCCAGAAGCACCCGCGAGCAATTCAAGGTTGGTGAGAATATTTCAAAGTATGATTTACACTTCGGTGACCTCGTCTATTTCAATACAACTAAAAGATCATATCCTGGGCACGTCGGAATTTATCTCGGGGATGATCAGTTTGTCCATGCCAGCAGGAGTCTGGGCGTTACTGTCTCGTCACTGGAAGACCCATATTATAAAAAGCGGTTCATTGGTGCACGCAGACTTGAAAAAATCGAATAAATATTTTTTTTAGTGTTAAATAGATATTGTATTACATTTACTTTTTTTAGTCAATCAATTAATTGAAATTAAGACGGCATTGCCTTAATTTATAAATAGTATCACAAATAATTGGGAGTTTGTATGGAATTCAGAATTGAAACTGATAGTATGGGGGAAATTAAAGTCCCTGCTGATAAATACTATGGGGCTCAGACTGCACGCTCGTTAATGAATTTTAAAATTGGCGGTGAAAGATTTCCGCGTGAAATGATAAAAGCTCTTGGAATCGTGAAGAAAGCTGCCGCTATTTCTAATTGCGAACTCGGTGTATTACCCTGCGAAAAAGCCGAACTTATCATCAAAGCTGCAAACGAGGTGATTGAAGGGAAGCTTGATGATCATTTCCCTCTGGTTGCATGGCAGACCGGAAGCGGTACTCAATCCAATATGAATTGTAATGAAGTAATCTCCAATAGGGCTATTGAAATGGTTGGCGGTGTTCTGGGGAGTAAAAAACCTATCCATCCGAATGACGATGTCAATAAGTCTCAGTCTACCAATGATGCTTTCCCGACGGCCATTCACGTGGCTGCCGTTCAAGAAATCCACAGGAGGCTGATTCCTATGGTGGCAAGGCTGCGTCATGAATTGATGGTAAAATCCGAACGTTTTAACAGCATAATCAAAATCGGCCGTACCCACCTTATGGATGCTACACCTTTGACATTAGGCCAGGTATTCTCCGGATGGGCACACCAGCTTACGAACGGATTGGCAAGTATAAACTGCGCTCTCGCAAGATTATATGAAATACCCTTAGGCGGTACCGCGGTTGGTACCGGTCTTAACGCGCATCCGGATTATGCTGTAACCGTTGCTGGAAAAATTGCAGAGATTACAAAACTTCCGTTTGTAACCGCTCCTAATAAATTTGAGGCTATGGGTTCAAAAGATGCTCTCGTTGAAATGAGCGGCGTTCTTAAAACACTTGCAACCTCTTTGATCAAGATTGCTAATGATATCCGATGGCTCGGCAGCGGCCCCAGATGCGGTATTGGTGAGTTGAATCTGCCTGAAAACGAACCCGGTAGCTCTATTATGCCCGGTAAGGTTAATCCGACTCAGTGCGAAGCTATGACGATGGTTTGTGCGCAGGTTTATGGTAACGATGTTACTATCAGCTTCTCGGGTGCAAGCGGGCACTTCGAATTAAACGTTTTTATGCCTGTAATCGCATTTAACATCCTTCAGTCGATTAAACTGATGGCCGATGCCTGCGAAAGCTTTACTGATAACTGTGTAGTCGGTATTGAAGCTAATGAAACGAATATCAAGAAACATCTCGAAAATTCATTGATGCTTGTTACTGCTCTCAATCCGGTCATCGGGTACGATAACTCCGCAAAGGTTGCAAAGAAAGCTCATAAAGAAAACAAAACACTTAAAGAAGCTGCAGTTGAACTCGGATTGCTTACAGAAGAGAAATTCGATGAAGTTGTTCGTCCGGAAAAGATGATCGGACCAAAGAAATAATGCAGAATTGTCAAATTATCTCCCCCTCTGTCTTAATGAGGGGGAGAGTATTTGGGTCGTAAATAAAATTAATAAAATGACTGACTTTTCTTACTGATGATCCCTTCAACCACGCTCATATTAATAGTCATTATTGTATTTATTGGCGCATTAATAAGGTCTTCAATCGGATTCGGAGAAGCTGTGGTTGGAATGCCCCTGCTTGCGTTTATAATCGACATTAAATCTGCAACCCCGATTATGGCTCTTACTGCCTCTACACTCGCTCTACTGTTAATCATTACATCCTGGAAAAAAGTAAGTCTTAAAGATGCCTGGCCGTTTGTAATATCAACACTATTTGGGTTACCTTTAGGATTATATTACCTGAAGAACACATCGGATGATGCAATAAAATTTATTCTGGGGATTTTACTTATTCTATTCGGAATCTACTATCTGGCCAATGATAACCTTCCGTATCTGAAAACTGAAAGAATGTCGGTCCCCTTCGGTTTTCTTGCCGGGATTCTGGGAGGAGCTTATAATACTAACGGGCCCCCTACAGTAATCTACGGTGTTCTGCGCCGATGGCCTCCGGAAAAATTTCGTGCTACGCTTCAAGGAATATTTTTTCCTACCGGATTGATAATTACGCTGAGCCATGGTCTTACAGGTTTATGGACAGACTTTGTTCTCAATTCATTTCTGGTCTCTTTCCCTTTTATTTTACTGGCATTTTATTTAGGTAATAAACTTCATCATAGAATAAATGAAAACCGGTTTAAGAGAATTATTTACATTTTTATTCTTATTATTGGAGCAGTATTAATTATTAACTCAATTCTGTAAATGAGAAGTTACAGCAGAACTCTTTCCCTTGTATTTGTTTCTATAATAGCCGATTTTATTTTCAGATTGCTGGTAAAGAACGATCAGGCTTTCGTGTTAATTTTTGAGCTCCTCCTGTTCCTATTTATTTCGTCGCTATTCTTTTATTTAAGGAAGAAAAACCCGAATGTCCATAGAAAAGTAAAACGGATGGAACTTGTACTCACTTATTTCTATTTTTTTGGCGCATTACGTGCGTTATTTATTCTGTCTGGCTTGGAAATTCATAATGCAAACATGATAGTATTTTTTATTGCAGCCATTGTCTTTATATATCATTTATTCATAAAAAAAGTATCTGTATGAAGATTAAAGAATTACCTCGAACAAAGTTAGGGTTCTTCCCGACCCCGTTGCACGAATTGAAAAGAATTACAAGTTATTTCAATGGCCCGAGAATATTTATTAAACGGGACGATCTTACCGGACTGGCATTCGGCGGCAACAAAACACGTAAACTTGAATATCTGATTGCCGATGCAATTTCAAACGGATTCGATACCGTAATTACTGGAGGTGCCGAACAGTCGAATCACTGCCGTCAGACTGCGGCCGCTGCCGCTGCGTCCGGACTTGATTGTCATCTTGTCCTTGGCGGGAAAGATCCTGAAAAACCTACCGGAAACATTCTGATCGATAAATTACTCGGCGTTAAAATTCATTGGACAGGTGAATTCAGAAAAGGGGAGAAGATCCCGGAAATAGCTGAGCAATTGAGAATAGCCGGAAAAAGACCCTACATAATTCCATATGGCGGCTCAAATCCGATCGGTGTTTATGGATTCATTGAAGCAATGAATGAAATAGGTTCTCAGATGAATGATATGAATATTCACTTCGATCATATTGTCTTTGCTTCAAGTTCTGGCGGAACTCACGCCGGTATTGTCCTTGGAAATGAAATCTATAAAACCGGAAGCAACCTTATAGGAATCGAAATTGATAAAGCGGAAGATGAAGGCCCGTATATTATCCGGCTCCTGAAATTGCTTAATCAAACCAGTGAATTTACCGGACTAAATAAATTTTTCGGCAAACAGGAGCTTATTCTTAAAAATGAATATCTCGGTGATGGATACGGTGTTGTGGGGGACCTGGAAAGAAAAGCAATAAGATTGCTTGCCGAGAAGGAGGGAATTCTGGTTGACCCTGTATATACCGGGCGGACATTTGGCGGATTAATTGATATGCTTGAGAAAAAGATCTTCAGCAGGAATGAAAATATCCTCTTCTGGCATTCGGGGGGCACTCCTTCACTTTTTGCTGATTATATTATTTGAATGTATTGAAGCAGACGGCTTAGTACAAAAAAAAAGGCGAATCCCTAAAGGTTCGCCTTTTCGATTTTCAAGAATGTCACTTTGTTGTAAGTTCTAAATTTAGCTTTACTTCTTTTCCTTCACGTAATACAATTACATCAACCTTGTCACCCGGGGAGAATTCACCCATTGCGTACATGAAATCGTAAATGTTATTTACGGTTTTCGCTCCGAATTTTACAATTATGTCTCCGCTTTGCATTCCGGCTTTAGCAGCCGGCCCGCCCTCGGTAACGCCGCTTACTTTATATCCGTTACCGTTATATCCGAATTCTGGAACGGTCCCGACTGTAACACGGGAGCGGGGGACACTCCTTTGTGCAGGTTCTTCAACCTTAACAAAATCCGGCTTGTCTGCCCTGCCTTGAATTGTATTTGCGATTTCATAAACGTAATTAACAACTTCCTCCTGCCCAGTGTAATTAATTTTATCAGCGTCGTCAGATGGTTTGTGATAATCGTTATGAGTACCTGTGAAGAAGAAAAGTACCGGAATATTTTTATTTGTAAATGCCTGATGATCACTTCCGCCTGATCCGCCGTCACTTAAAGCTAATTTGAAATTGTATCTATTCTTATCGTTTAGAAGATTTTTCCAAATTGAAGATGTACCGGCCCCGATTACAGTCAAAGCTTTGTCGTCACTAAGCCTTCCTATCATATCCATATTAAGCATAGCCGAAATGCTGCTGATCTGAACAGGTGAATTATTCGTAAAAAATGATGAACCGAGCAGCCCCAGTTCTTCTCCGCTGAATGCGATAAAGATCAGACTCCTTTTTAAATCGTTTTTGTCTGCACCAAACTTTTCCGCCAGTTCCATGAGACCTGTGGTCCCGGATGCATTATCATCGGCACCGTTGTGGATCTGAGGTTCATTACCTTTATACATTGAAGATGTCTTCAAATGATCTATTCCAAGGTGATCATAATGAGCACCCATTACTATATACTCATTTTTTAATTGAGGGTCGCTGCCTTCAATAAATCCAATTACATTCCTCCCGGTGCTTTGAACCTCTCTTACATTTGTTGCTAATGAGGCTTTAGTAGAATTCAATGCAAAGGATTTAGGTTTTCTGGAATCATCAATTTTTTTCTGAAGTGCGGCAAGATCCTGTCCTTCCGCTTTCAGAATTTCTTCAATTATATTTCTCTTAACCTGAATGACTGCAAAATCCTGTATGCTTCCCGCACCGTCATATCTTAATTCCATCAATTGATCTTCATCATTTCTTGGAAGCAAACCGTTAAAGAAAATAATCCCGGCCGCGCCTTTGTCTCTTGCTGCCGATGCTTTTTGTCTGTATGAAGAATAGCGGTCAAACTCCGATTTTGCGCTATCATGTTCCGGGTGATACCGCATTGCAAGCACCACTTTCCCTTTAACATCAAGCCCCTCATAATCGTCGTAATTTAACCTTGGGGCAGAAATTCCGTAACCTGCAAAAACAAGCCCGGAGGAGAGTTCGGCTTTACCGGAAAAAGGAGCAGTAATAAAATCTGTCTTCAACTGCAGAGATTTATTCTCCCCCTTAATCTCCAGATTTAGCTTATTCGATCCGGTCAATTCTATTTTCTCAATGAACGGGAAATCCTGAAAGTAACTACCGTTTAACAATGGTTTTAAACCGGATTTCTGAAATTGATCTTTTATATATTCTGCTGCCAATCGTTCTTCATCAGTACCTGTAAACCGGCCTTTCATTTCGTCAGAGGCCAGGTAATAAATATGAGCTTTTATATCCTTGCCGGTAATTTGGGCGTCATTCCAGGTTTTCTGCGCCAGATTAAGTACAGGGACGGTAAATAAGAGCAAAATGCTCAATACTTTTTTCATTTAATCCTCGTAAAATATTATGTGATAGATTTGAGATGCAAAATAATATTATTCCGTTATATGAACCAGAAAAAATACTCTTCCCATTATATGCCGGATTGTGTGGTAAAACTTTACCCACAATTATCCAATTTTAAACCTTAATCTTCTTGAAAATTTCAGTATCTAAAATGGAGTGAAATTATCGGGATATTAGAGGTAAATGTATTGATCGGTTATTTCGACTTTAAGCTTTGATAAAGACTTTTCTTTGATTTCACGACAAAATGAGTCCTTAGTTTCAACAGGGATCAGGAATTCCATTCCGGGCAAATCTTCAAAAAAGTTTGAAGTTATTTTAACATTATGCTGCGAAATTAACCGGTGTATTAGATTGGAGAATTCAAAATCATACCGGATTTTGGCTTTTACATATAGCCCTAGTTCATTTTTAGTACTGGCCTTAATAACCTCAATAGAAGCATCGTAATATGCGTTTCCGAGCGGCCCGATCCCCAGCTTAGTCCCCCCGAAATAACGGGTAACAATTATTATCACATTAAACAATTTCTCATGATTTATCGCGTTCAGTATTCTTTTGCCGGCTGTTCCGTTTGGCTCACCGTCATCGGAATATTTAATCGATCCGTCTGTAATTCTATATGCGTAACAATTATGTGTAGCGTCAAAATATTTTTTTCTTACTCCTTCCAGTATTACCTGAGCATCATTTTCGTCCTCAGTATGAAATATCTGTCCGATGAATAAGGAACCTTTTTCTTTAAATTTGATTTCATAAGATTGTGTTACAGTAGTAATGTGTGAGGGAAGTAATTCCAAATTTTTCCGATCCAAAATTGATTTTAGTTCTATGATTATCTAAAATAACAAACTGAACTTAGGCAAATTTACCAAAATGGACTCTAAAATATTAATCAAAGGTGCAAGAGAGCACAATCTTAAGAATATCGACCTGGAAATCCCCCGCGATTCATTCGTCGTTATTACGGGTCTTTCAGGTTCCGGTAAATCTTCTCTTGCATTCGATACAATTTATGCAGAGGGTCAGAGAAGGTATATAGAATCGCTTTCCTCTTATGCCCGACAATTCCTTAACATACTTGAAAAACCTGATGTGGACCTTATCGAGGGGCTTAGTCCGGCGATCTCAATCGAACAGAAATCGACCGCAGGAAATCCGAGATCTACTGTTGGAACCGTAACTGAAATATACGATTACCTGCGATTGCTCTATGCGCGAATCGGGAAAGTTCATTGCTACAACTGTGGCAGACCGGTTGATAAACAATCCTCCGATCAGATAATAGATACTGTAATTAAAGATTTTGAAGAAAAGAAAATTCAGATTTTTGCCCCGGTTGTAAGGGGCCGCAAAGGACACTACCGCGAACTCTTCCAGGAAATTATGAGGGACGGATTCCTTAGAGTCCGTATCGATGGCGAAGTGAAAGAACTTATAGACGACTTTAAGGTTGACCGTTATAAAACTCATGATATCGAAATAGCTGTAGATAGAATGAAAGTATCTGCAAATTCAAGGTACCGGATCCGTCAGTCGATCGAAGTTGCACTGAACTATGGTAATGGCAACGTTATTGTAAATGATGAATCGGAGGATTACTGGTTCAGCAGAAATTTTGCCTGTGCTCATTGCGGTATCGGATTCCAGGAACTTGCACCTAATTCTTTCTCTTTCAATTCACCTTACGGGTCGTGTCCTGAATGTGACGGACTTGGTGAAAAGAAAGAACTTGATATTAATCTGATTATCCCCGATTGGGAAAAGACAATAAACGAAGAAGCCCTAGCTCCATTAGGAAAACCGAGAAGCATCTGGTTCTTTAATCAGCTTGATAGTATCTCAGAAAAATTCGGATTCGACTATAATACACCGCTTAATAAGTTTTCCGACGAACAACTGGAAATTCTTCTAAAAGGTTCGAAAGAAAAGATCCCATTCAAATACACTTACGGCGGCGGTAAAACTGTCACTTATATGCATAAGTTCGGCGGAGTATTAAATTACATTAAACACTATTACGATAATACTTCTTCGAACAAAATACGTGAATGGGCCGAATCTTTTATGAATACCCTTACATGCACTACCTGTAATGGCGGCAGATTAAAAAAAGAGTCCCTCGCTGTAATTATCAACAGTCTTAATATATCCGGTGTTACTTCTCTTTCAATCGAAAAGTGTCTTAACTTTTTCGATACTCTTAAGCTCAGCGGAAGGGACGAACTGATTGCCACACAGATTCTTAAAGAGATTACATCCCGCCTCCGTTTTTTAATTAACGTTGGACTCGATTATCTTACACTCGACAGGTCTGCAAGAACTCTATCCGGAGGCGAAGCTCAGAGAATTCGCCTTGCAACTCAGATCGGCTCGCAGCTGGCTGGAGTTCTCTATGTCCTTGATGAACCGAGCATCGGACTTCATCAGTCCGATAATGTAAAACTGATTAAGTCGCTTAAAAATCTTAGAGATATCGGCAATACGGTTATTGTGGTTGAACACGACAGGGAGACAATTGAGAGTTCGGATTATATTGTTGATCTTGGTCCCCTTGCAGGTGAACATGGCGGTGAAGTATGCGTGCGAGGAAATACATCGGAAATTGTTAAATCCCGCAATGGGATAAATTCTCTTACTCTTCAATATCTCAAAGACAAAAAAAGCATAGAAGTCCCTGAAAAGAGAAGAAAAAGTGACGGAAGATTTATTGAATTGAAAGGTGCTTCGGGTAACAATCTTCAGAAAATTAATCTTAAACTGCCCTTAGGATTATTCACTGCTATAACAGGTGTGAGCGGTTCAGGTAAATCATCCCTCATTAACGAAACTCTTGTTAGAATTTTATTTAAGAAAATCTATGATTCAAAAGTTGTCCCTCTTCCGTTTAAGGAGGTTAAAGGTCTTGAAAACATCGATAAGATAATCGAAATAGATCAAACTCCTATCGGAAGAACCCCAAGATCCAACCCGGCCACTTATACCGGATTATTTACACATATCCGCGATCTGTTTGCGCAGTTGCCCGAATCGAAAGTAAGAGGTTACGCCCCCGGCAGATACAGTTTTAATGTGTCGGGCGGACGGTGCGAAGAATGCGAGGGTGACGGCGTTAAAAAAATTGAAATGAATTTTCTGCCGGATGTATATGTGATGTGTGAAATATGCAATGGAAAACGCTATAACAGGGAAACTCTCGAAATCCTTTATAGAACCAAATCTATTGCCGATGTACTCGATATGACTGTTGAGAGTGCTGTAGAGTTCTTTCAGGATTTCCCTACTATTTATCGTAAAGTTAAATCACTCCAGGATGTTGGTCTTGGTTATCTTCGTCTGGGTCAGCAGGCAACCACTCTCTCCGGCGGTGAAGCCCAGCGTGTAAAACTTGCTACCGAATTAAGCAAGGTCAGTACCGGCAAAACACTCTATGTTCTGGATGAACCTACTACCGGCCTTCATTTTGAGGATGTAAGAATCCTGCTTAATGTACTTAACCAGCTTGTGAATAAGGGTAATACAGTTGTTGTAGTTGAACATAACCTCGACGTAATTAAAGTTGCGGATCATGTAGTCGATCTCGGACCCGGCGGCGGTGAATATGGCGGTAGGATTATTGCTGCCGGCACTCCGGAACAAATTGCTGAATCTACGGAAAGTCTTACCGGGCAATTCTTAAAAAAGGAATTATCTCGTAAATTGAAGGAGTCTAAATGAAAACTACTGTAAATGAATTTCATGCGTACCGGAGTGAAATGAATGACAGAATTCTGAATTCCGGATTCAGGGATTTCAATAAATTTTTTGCTCTTGATAATAAGGCTTATATTGATGGTGCTCTTTCAGCAAAAACAAAGGAGCTTATGGGACTCGTTGCATCGATGGTTCTCCGCTGCAATGATTGCATCCTTTATCATATCGACCGTTCTATTCAAGAGGGTGCTTCCGAACAGGAACTTTATGAATCTTTTAACATTGCTCTTATTGTCGGTGGTTCTATTGTAATCCCGCATCTCCGTTATGCCGTCGAAAAAATGGACGAGATATTCAATGAAAAAAAGAAAAACCAGTAAACTGATTATTCCCGGACTTATTGTTTCCGTTAACAGTCGCGATGACCTTCTTTCCGGCTATGCCGTCGAAATATCCGACGGGGTAATAAATAAGATTGCACCGGTTAGTGAGTTTGATATAAACACGTTTGATGGGGAAGTATTTCGTTTCGATAATTTAACTTTGATCCCCGGTTTTGTTCAGACTCATATACATCTCTGTCAGACATTATTCAGGGGACTAGCAGATGATCTTGAATTACTCGACTGGCTTCAGAAAAAGATTTTCCCTTACGAAAATTCTCACGATAAAAATTCGCTTAGGGCTTCGGTTAAACTCGGACTTAACGAATTGATCTCTGGCGGAACAACAACTATTGTAGACATGGGTACTTTAAGGCATCAGGAAACAATTTTTGAAGAACTGATAAAATCCGGTATCCGTGCTTTTGCGGGTAAGTGTATGATCGATATAAATCAACTCTATCCGGAATTTTATGAATCGACCCGTGAGGGAATCGATTCTTCTTTTCAGCTGGCAAAAGAATTTCACAATTCCTCGGATGGAAAGATTAAATATGCATTTGCGCCCCGGTTCGTTTTGTCATCTACGGAAAAGCAATTGCTCGAGACCAGGGAGATGATGAAGGATTTTGAAGGTTCATTTTTTCATACTCACGCTTCGGAAAATAAAAAAGAGCTAGAGATTGTAAAAAGAATGCACGGCAGGGCAAACGTCGATTATTTCGAATCGATCGGAATACTCGATGAACGGACCGTGCTGGCTCACTGTATCCAGCTTGAAAATAATGAGTTTAACTCGTTGAAAAGGAATAGCGTTAGAGTTGCACATTGTCCTTCTTCAAATCTCAAACTGGGCTCCGGAATTGCGGATATTCCGCGAATGCTTAAAGAAGGCATATCCGTTTCACTTGGCGCTGACGGTGCCCCCTGTAATAATTCCCTCAGCATCTTTAAGGAGATGCATCTTTCGGCAATGATTCAGAAGCCGGTTCATGGACCGACTTCTATGGATGCAAAAACGGTCTTTAAACTCGCAACTATAGACGGGGCCAGGGCGCTTCATCTTGAAAATGAAATCGGAAGTATTGAAGTAGGTAAAAAAGCCGACCTCGCACTGCTCGATCTCGATAGACCGGACCAGCCATTGAATCAGGACCTCGATTCGGTCTATTCCAGGATTGTCTATTCATCTAATGCTGATTGTGTAAAAATGGTATTTATCGACGGACAAATAGCTGCACAGGATGGTTTATGTCTGGATTATGAAAAAGAAAAATTAATTAGAGATGGTAAACAGGAGCTGCAAAAACTTATTGAAAGAGTATTATCATAACAAATCGCGGTGCTTAATTGAAAATTATTTTTGCAAGTCAGAATCAGGGTAAAGTAAAAGAAGTAAAATCAATCTTTAATAATTCCCGGTTTGAAATAATCTCTCTTTACGATCTAGGAAATAATATTGATGTAGAGGAAACTGGTGAAACTTTCGCTGAAAATGCCTGGCTGAAAGCTGAAGCAGTCTATAAAATTTATAATGAACCGACTTTCGCAGACGATTCTGGATTGATGGTAGAACAGCTGGATGGAAGACCGGGTGTTATTTCAGCCCGATATGCGGGGGAAAACTGCACCTTTGCCGATAATAATTTGAAAGTGATAAAAGAATTAAGCTCCTTCCCGGAACCGCATAAAGCTAAATTCATTAGTCACGCTGTTTTTTATGACGGCTTAAATAGAATTGATGCGGTTGGTGAACTGCACGGCATCGTTATTAAAGAGGAGAGAGGTACAGCCGGATTTGGATACGACCCGATATTTATTCCTGATGGTTACGAACAGACAATCAGCCAGCTCGATTTTGAACTTAAAAATAAAATTAGTCACCGCGCCGGATCTTTTAAAAAACTGAAGGAAAGTCTTATAAAAAAATTCTTCTGATCATTTCTGTCCGATTACAACCTGGACTAGTCCGAAGGTCAATGAATGCTTTTCTGCTCTTGAAAATCCGCTCCGGTTCAGTATTTCAATTAAATCAATCTTCTTATCGAATTCGCCGACCGATTCCGGCAGGTAAGTGTATGCTTCCCGGTCCTTTGAAATAATCCTTCCTAGGAAAGGAAGTATCCTGTTGAAATAAAAAAGATATAATTTTTTTATGAGTCTGTTGGAAGGGAGCCGGAATTCCAGAATAGTCGCTTTCCCGCCTGGTTTTAAAACCCTGTGGAAAGAATTAAAACCTTCCTGAATATCATAAAAATTTCTGACACCGAAAGCCACAGTTATATTCGTAAAAGATTCCGGTTTGAAAGGGAGGTATTCTGCAACGCATTGTATCTTTTTCCCTTTTATCCATTCAGCTTTCTTTTCAAACAAACGGAGCATATTAAAAGATAAATCTGCACCGAAAATCTTCCTGATCCCGGATTTCCGAGCAGCAATAGAAAAATCCCCTGTACCGCATGCTAAATCCAGTAATATAGAATCCGGATTCATTCCGGTGTAGCTGATTGCCATTTTACGCCAGTAAAAATCGATCCCCAGACTCAGGAAATGATTAAGAAAATCATATCTGTGAGAAATAGAATCGAAAATTCTTTTTACTTTCTCTTTTTTATTCTCTGTTTCTTCCATATTTGTCTTTTAATTACTACTTTTTTAGTGTCAATTTACGGAAATCAAAATGGATAAATATTTAAAAGCTATAAAACATAATGTCTGTGCAATCTGTGTCGATTCTAATGAAAAAGGTGGATGCACATTAAACAAGGATGAAGTCTGCGCAGTTGAATTGTATTTGCCCAGAATTATTGACCTCGTTCACAACAATGATAATGCTGAACTGACAAAAATATATAAAAATCTTAGAGAAACTGTCTGTATCGAATGCAATGCCCAGAACGAGGAGGGCTTTTGCTACCTTCGCGAAGATGCAAACTGTTCACTCGACAGGTATTTCTATTTAATTGTCGAAACTATTCAGAAAGTTGACGCTGGATTACTGACCTGATTCCACCATCTGTGAATATTCCGACCGCTCCACAATGTAAAAAACATAAACAGTGCGCCTGCAATAAGGTCCACTACATAATGGTACCTTAAATAAACAGTCGCAAATATTAAAAGCGTTCCATTTATCAGAAAAAAATATCTTAAGCGGCTTCCGAATTTTACCGAGAGTATCATTACAAGCAGCGTCATTTGAGTATGACCGCTCGGAAAGACGTCGCGCTGAACTATCTCAGCCGGATTAATAGTGCCGGATGGTATCGACTCGCCGGTATTAACTACTTCCCGTAAAAAATCTGTTAAAAAAAGTCCGGGCATTTCAATGTTATTTGTTTCAAAAACATGTAAAGTAAATCTCGGCCCTATTGCAGGAACCAGCAGATAACCGATGTAAGAAAGTGTAAATCCATATACTATTATGAATGCTCCGTAATCGAGTTCCTTCCATTTACCCTGAAGTATCATATCTGCGGCTAAAATCACAGGCAAAAAGAAAAATGTGCCGTAAACTATCTGAAGAAGTTCGGTGAGCATTGGATTTGCGATTTTATATAACTCAACAGTCGGATCTGCTCCGAATATGAATCTGTCTATTTTAATTAATACGTCATCGTAGATAATTCCGCGTATCGGATCGACCATAAAATATAGTTCTTTGAAAAAAATAAAGATGAGAGGGATCAGGTACCAGTAGTGAACCTGCTTCCAGATTCCTCCTTTTTTACTTTTAAATGAAAGATAAAATGCAGTTGTTATTACTATAATGTTCATCGTTAGATTTAAATACCAGTACTCAATTCTACCGATAAAAATGATATTGATAACAGAAAGGAAGACAGAAAATACAATTACGGTTAAATCAGTCGTGTTCAGGTTCAAAAAAAAAGATCTGATCCGTTCCATTATTATAGAAATGCAAATGTTATTATCGAAAGGTAAATGGTTAATCCGAATATGTCGTTCATCGTTGCAACAAAAGGACCCGTGGCTACTGCGGGGTCCGCACCGAATCTTTTTAGCATAAGGGGAATTGTAGCACCCATCACCGTAGCGAAAATCATTATTACGAGCAATGAAATCGAAAGTACAATCGAGAATTTGAACTCAGCGTTAAAAAGGTAATGTGTGGCGATTATCAGAATTACTCCGCATACAATCCCATTGAATAAACCGACCAGAAATTCCTTAAGAATTTTTTTATAACTTGTTTTGAACCAAACATCGTGCTCTGTTAATCTGCGTACCATAACGATTGCGGCCTGCGTGCCGGAGCTCCCTCCCATAGCCATTACTACAGGAATGAAAAAGCTGGCTATAAGAATCTTTTCAATTGAAGCCTGGAAAGAGGAGAGGACTACAGCACTTATCATCTCTCCAAACAATGCTACAAATAACCATGGGAGTCTAATGCGGGATATAGTGAATGAACTGTCGCTTATCTCTTCCTCTTCGGACAGACCTGCAAATTTCTGAATATCCTCCCCGGCTTCTTCATCAATAACGTCAACAATGTCATCTATCGTTATACGTCCCAGTATTATTCCGTTGTCGTCAACAACCGGTACGGATACAAGGTCGTACTTCTTCATCAGGTTTGCAACCTTTTCCTGGTCGTCATCCGGATGAACTGTAATAAGATCTTCCTCAAGAATAGTCGAAACTTTTGTATCGAGAGGGTGAAGCAGAAGGGATTTGAGCAGAATGAATCCCGTTAATTCCTCGTTCTGTTTTGTTACGTAGATGTAATATATATGATCAATTATATCTGCCTTCTTCCGGACTTGTTCAATAGCATCAGCGATCGTAGCATCTTCGAGTACGTGAATAAAATCGCTCGTCATAATACCGCCGGCAGAATCCTCGGGGTATTTGAGAAGCTCTTTTACGTCTTCTGACGATTCCGGTTCAATATATTCAAGAACCTGTTCGGCTATCTGTTCCGGTAATTCGCTTACAATATCGGTAGCATCATCCGTATCGAGTTCGTCAACTATATCTGCGATTTTTTCCGCGTCTACTTCTTCAAGAATTTTTTCGCGCAGGTTCTCGTCAAGCTCAATAATTACTTCGCTGGCGGTTTCAGTGTCGAGAATATTGAAAAGGTAACGGGCTTTCTCTTTATCCAGGTGGTTTATTATTTCGGCAATATCTGCGGGATGGATATCGGTAAAAATTGAAAGCAGGCTCTGTGCCGCTTCTTCTTCAATCAGTACTTTTATATTATCTATTATCTCAGGATCTTCCTCTAGAAGGTCATGAAGACTTCTTAATTCTTCTGCCATCCGGTTTCCTTAATTAATCTTGTAAGTGTTATAAAATCCTGGATTGATAATTCTTCAGCGCGACGCGATAGTGAGAATTGCCCGCTATCAATATTAACGCCCTTAAATATACTATTACTTAACGAATTTTTTAATGTTTTTCTTCTGTTCCCGAACGATGCTTTTACAACCTGAATGAAATCCTCGTCGTCAATTGTATCGTCGGTCCCTTTCGAAAAATTTATTTGCACTATTGCCGACCAGACTTTCGGTTTCGGGTAGAATACATTGGGTGAAATTTTAAAGCAGATTTTTGTTTCGGTAAAATAACCGAGCAGAACGCTCAGTATTCCGTAGTCTTTTGAACCTCGCCCGGAGGTCATCCTTTGTGCCACTTCAAGTTGAACCATCAATAACGCATCGGATATTATCCTGCGGTTTCTTATCAGCTTGAATAATATAGAAGAGGTTATGTTGTAGGGAATATTCCCAATTACTCTAAGAACCTTATCGTTCTGCTTGAGATTATTAATGTCAATATCAAGGAAATCACCGCTTATAATTTTCAATCCGGGGTATTCCTGCCTAAGATCTTCAATTACTCGTGTATCTATTTCTACGACGGTGAAAGGGCCGGTTTTTTCATAAAGTAATTTTGTTAGAGAACCTGTTCCGGGCCCTATTTCCACAATACATTCCTCCCGGGAAGGATTGAATGAATCTATGATCTTGTGGACTATATTATTATCGGTTAAATAATTTTGTCCGAATTTTTTAAGAGGTTTTACTCTGCCCGGCATATTTACTGCTTTACAGTTTGGAGATTTCTTTAACGCAATATAAGGTTTACCTCTCTAATATTATTTATATTTCATCAGACAATTGAAATAAAATTATATCATGTTTGAGTTGATCTTTTTAACTGGTCTTTCATTCTACTTTATCGAGATTCTTATTTTCACAATCGGAGCGGGGATCAGGTTCGGGAAAATTGATGATATAGACCTTCCGCCGATATCCGTGATTGTTGCCGCCAGGAATGAAGAGGAGAATATTCTCGATTGCCTCTCCTCCCTCCAAAACCTGATCTACCCTGAAGAAAAAATAGAAATCATAATCGTCAATGATCATTCAACAGACCGCACGGGAGAAATTATTGAATCGTTTATTTCGGAAAAAAAACGCTTCCGGCTTATTACTCCGTCAGAATCGATCGGACATCTCAAAGGGAAAACAAATGCTCTGGCCAATGCCGTAAAAATTTCTAACGGTGAGATTATACTAACTACCGATGCCGATTGTAAGGTGAACCCCAAATGGGCTCTTACGCTCGCATCATACTTTAAACCGGACGTCGGCTTTGTTGGCGGTTATACTACTCAAGGAGATGCAACCCCGTTTTTCGGGATGCAGGCAATCGATTTTATCTACCTTCTTACTGTGGCTGCAGGTTCTATCAATCTTAAGAAACCTCTCAGCTGCATCGGCAATAATATGTCGTATAGAAAGTCTGCCTATCTTGAAGTCGGCGGCTATGAGAATTTGAAATTCTCCGTAACAGAGGATTTTAATTTACTCATGGCAATTCACCATCTTAAGAAATACAAAATCATTTATCCGCTGGATAAAGGGGGACTTGTCACATCAAAACCTTGCCCAGATTTAAAATCACTTTTCTGGCAGAAGAAGAGATGGGGTGTTGGTGGAATTGAAAGCGATTTTATTGGCTACATGGTTATGGTATGGGGATATATTTCAAATCTTGGACTATTATTAACACCTTTCTTTTTCACTACTACGGCTTTATATTTGTGCCTCTTAAAATTATGTATCGACTATTTTTTTGTTTTACCGGTCTTTAATAAACTTGGCTTGAAAATAAAGGTTCTTCACTTTTTTGCATTTGAGATTTATTTCATTCTTTATGTGATTCTTCTTCCGTTTATTGTCCTGCCGGACAGGAAGGTAAAATGGAAAGGAAGGGAATTTTAACCCGGTTTTAATTTATCTTTTATAAAAATTTTTTTTAATGAGGTCTAAACGCTTTACTACAAATAAATTGTATGATCTTTAAAATCCCGAACAAATGGTTTGCAGAACGTTATATGAAAAAAAGTATTCTAATTTTCCTCTTTCTCGCTAATGTAATCAATTCGCAAAGTACCGAGCTTTTCCCGGGAAGTATTAACATCCAGCCGTTTTCCGCAAATACTCTGGAGCCGAGATTGGGTTTTTTGTTTCATTTTTCTAAAAATGAACTGCGGCTTGATATCGGTAATTCAATCGATATTTATCATTATAGAATAAATGATAGCGAGAAACTCTCTATAGGTGCGGATCTTTTTACCTATACATTGCTGAGAGGGGAGAAGGATTTTCATTTCCCTGTTGATGCTGTCGATTACCTGTTCGGTATTAATGCAGGTTATAAAAAATCTGAAGGTAACATTGAATACGGAGCCCGCGTTAGATTAAGTCATATTAGTGCTCATTTTGTTGATGGTCATTACGACGGAGTAAATCAGCAGTGGAGAGACGGGCTCAATCCTAGAGTCTATAGCCGGGAGTTTGTAGAACTGATGCCGTTTTATAAAATCAACTCATTCAGAGCATATGCCGGATTTACTTATTTATTCCATGTTACACCTGAATTCATCGGCCGGACAAATTATCAATTAGGATTCGATTATTTTGCCCCAGGTTTGTTGGTAGAGAATCTAACACCATTTGCAGCATACGACATTAAACTAATTAATATAGGCACGTATTCCGCCAATCATTCATTCTCAGCCGGAATTAAATTCGGCAAACCTGATTCGCGCGGTATTAGTCTCTATTTCCATTTTTACTCCGGTAAAAGTATACACGGGGAGTATTTCGATTTTCCTAAAGCCTATTCGGCTGTTGGCATTAATCTGGATCTCTGATAATGTCTGATTCCTACGCTAATAAATCGTACTCTTCTTTTTTAACATCGAAAAAAAAATCGGTATTAATTCATATCTCTCTTTTCGTTATTACATTTTTAACAACCATTATTGCCGGCATGGAATGGACGACGGGTAAGATGGGCCCTTATGAAGTAAACGAAATGATGCGCGGGCTTCCGTATGCGCTTTCGATTCTATTTGTTTTAACCGTTCATGAGTTCGGACATTATTTTGCCGCTCTTTATCACAAAGTAAAAGCAACACTACCATATTTCATCCCGTTCCCTCCGATCCCGGGATTTTTTAATTTCGGTACAATGGGAGCTGTCATCAAAACTAAATCCGTAATTCCAAACAACAGGGCAATGTTCGATATCGGTGTCGCAGGACCTATTGCAGGATTCCTTGCCAGTACCGCTTTGCTCGTTTACGGCTTTTCTAATTTGCCTCCGGTTGATTACATATTACAAATTCATCCCGATTATTTTTCGCCTGAATACGGAAAGGACGCAATTCATCTTGAATTCGGGACTACACTTCTTTTTGAAATTGTTAAATATCTCTTTGCTAATCCCGATTCTTTTATTCCGCCAATGTCCGAAATTTATCACTATCCCTATCTTTGTGTAGGTTGGTTCGGTCTTTTCATAACTGCAATGAATCTTATTCCCGTCGGTCAGCTCGATGGCGGCCATATCATATACAGCATGTTCGGCGGTAAAATTCATGAAGCGGTTGCATCCATTTCAATGCTCCTGCTCGCATTCATTGGTGTATCAGGATTCATCGGTACGTTGGGTATTGAGCTCGGATTCGGATGGAGCGGTTGGCTCTTCTGGGCTTTCATTCTCTATTTTGTAATTAAGGTTAAGCATCCCCCTGTACCGTTTTTTGAAAAACTGAGTACCGGACGGATGATAATCGGTTTTTTTGCAATCCTCATTTTCATACTCTCTTTCTCACTCTCACCGTTTGTCCTCTCTTTCTAATTGTGAGTTAAATTTGATGACTTGACATTAAAAGTGTCAATTTTTACTTTTGTCCCACACAATCGGGAAAAATTATAGATACTTTGCTACTTTAGTTTTTGTTCAACATTTTTATAGGCAAATTTTCTATGATTTTTTCTTTTTTTTTGCATGCCTCTGTATCTTACCCGAATTTTTTAAGGAAGATTAATTTGTCGCCCCGGTTTCTAATTGTCATTATTATTCTGATTTTTTCCGCCTGCGAGGAAATTCCCGAAGGGATTGTTGAACAAACTAAAGTTTACAACAAAGTAAAAAATATATCTGCCCCGCTGAGTTTCAGCTATTCGGTTGCAGATTCGAGTCTGCTGACACGTATTGAATTTGAGGATTCTAAATATATATCCCGGGCATGGCTTAAGATAAGATCTCTGGATGGTACAGTTACTGTCATTTCATCTTCTGAGATGAAGGATAACGGCAATTTACCTGTTAACGGTGATTTGAATGCAAATGATAATATATTTTCTGCCAGGATTGGAATCAGTAAAAAATATTCCAGCGGTAAATATCTTATCGAGTATTACGTCGAAGATAATGTTAAACAAAGTCCTGAAAATTTATCGAAGGTTGCAGTCCATCTTTTTGATTACAATAACAATCAGGTCAGTTATACTCCGGTTATATCGAATCTTTCAATCCCTTCAAGTGTAAACAGAGGCGATTCGTTCATATTTACAATTAAGGCGGAAGACCGGAACGGACCCGGCGATATATCCCAGGTTTACTTTAAACTATTCCGGCCGGATGGCTCGCTTGTCGATCCGCAGAATGGTCTCGGATATTTTCTGATGGTTGATGACGGGAATTTTGACGTCTTTGGAGATCAGACAGCTGGAGATGGTATCTATTCATTTAAGAATTCATTCGGAACAACTTCTCAAACCGGAAGCTGGAAATTCGAATTTCAGGCCAAGGATAAAAGCAATAACCTCAGCAATATTATAACTCATTTTATGAATGTTAATTGATTGATATGAAAAAATTTCTTTCCCTCTATATTTTATTCGGTATAGCAATAACTGCCCAGCAGATCCCGGTTCAGTTTAATCTTGAAAGCAATATTCTTTCAAAAGCTTACGATTCCACTCCGGCGAGCAATACAATAGAAAGAATTCTGATACGGGATAACACTATTTGGCTCGGTACTTCGAAAGGTCTGAGCAAATCGACTGATGGAGGAAATACCTGGACTAACTATTACAAATCCGAGGCTTTCGGAGAAGAGAGCATTTCGGCAATTGCATACAATAACGGGATTATCTACGCTGCTACCTGGCATTTTCAATACGACGACAGGGTAAAAGAGACCTATCCTTTCGGAACAGGAATCCGTTACTCTTCCGATGGCGGTAATACATGGAAAAAGATTGATCAGCCGATGGATAATGTAGGCGACTCAACAATTACTTACGGTTCCAACATGTTATGGGCTCAGCCGGTTGCTACTGAATTCCAGAATTTTATTTACGATATCGAAATAACATCCGGAACTATATGGATCGCTTCTTTCGGCGGTGGATTCCGTAAATCGACTGATATGGGTAAAACCTGGCAGAGGGTTGTTCTTCCTCCCGATAATCTAAACTCAATTGCACCTTCCGACCAGTTAAATTTTATCTGGAAACCGAAAGCCGGTACTCTCGGTAATTATAATCACACCGCTTTTTCCGTGTTGGCCGAGAATGATAACGTTATATGGGTTGGTACTGCCGGGGGATTAAATAGGAGTGAGGACGGCGGTATCAGCTGGCGGAAGTTTAATCATACAAATCAATCGGAACCAATCACCGGAAATTTTATACTTGCGCTCGATAAAAATCTGCACGACAACTCAATCTGGGCCGGTACGTGGAAAACAGAAGGCCAGACGGAATTCTGGGGCGTTAGCCGTTCCAAGGACGGAGGTTTTACGTGGGATCAGTTTCTTACCGATGAGCGGGTCATGGATTTCGGATTTAAATATTCCGGAAGCCCCGGAAATTATACCGCTTCCGAAATATTTGTCGCCACCCAGAACGGATTGTACCGGTCCATAAATAACGGTGCTTCCTGGATTGCCGCACCTGACATTATAGACGACGGAACTAAAGTATCGATTAATACACGGCACTTCCGTGCAGTTGAAATTGAAAATGCTAACAATAATTCCCATAATGTCTGGATCGGTTCGGTTAACGGACTTGTCCGCTTAAATGAAACTTCCGGAATCTGGCAGGGGAACTGGAAAGTATTTCTTGCGAGCGATGAGATTAGTTCTGTTTCAGAATCGTATGCTTTCCCGAATCCGTTTAATCCGAACAGGAATCAGGTTAGTATTAAATATGCCCTCGATAAACAGGAAAATATTACTGTCAGAATTTTCGATTTCGGTATGAATCTGGTCAGGACTCTTATACAAAATGCACCGCGTAGTATAAGCCAGAATCATATTGAGTCCTGGAACGGGAAGGATGAATCGGGTAAGGTAGTGCCCAACGGTGTTTATTTTTACAGGATTGACGCCGGTTCAGATAAACCGCTGTTCGGTAAAATAATTGTCATATTGTAATTAAATCGGGTTCTGTCTTGAAAAAGTTTTTAAGTATTACACTGTTATTGACTTCTGTTCTCATTGCTCAGCCGGAATTTTCTGGAATCAGCAGTATGCCTGGTGCTTTCAGCAGAATCGGTTTCGGTGCAAGGGGAATTGCAATGGGTAATTCAATTTCTTCGGTTAAAACAGGTAATCTGGTTTCTTTTTATAATCCGGCGCTCGCATCTTTTCAGGAAGGAAATCTTTTTCAGACGGCCTACTCGTTTCTATCACTCGACCGGACTCTCAATTTTATAAGCTTCACACGCAAATTCGAATTTGGAAGCGTTGAAACTCCGGACGGGAAAACTAAACCGAGATCTGTTGCGGGATTTAGTGCAGGATTGATTAATGCGGGTGTTTCGGGAATTGACGGCCGAGATAATCAGGGTGTTAAAACCGGCGACCTTTCAACATCCGAAAATCAATTCTTCATTGCCGTTTCAAACCGGTTCTCCGATAAAATTGCCGTGGGAATTGCATTCAAATTTTATCTCTTCAAACTCTACGAGGATTTTACTTCTAATGGTGTCGGCTTTGATGCCGGAATTCTTTATTCGTATAACGACGCTCTTACTTTTTCACTGGTTATGACGGATATTAACAGTAAGTATGAGTGGGACAGCGGAAAGATTTACGGTACTTCGGGAAGTATAACGAAGAATAAATTCCCGTTCCTTACAAAAATCGGGGCATCTTATCACTTTAAAGAGAACGGAATATTAACTTCTATTGAGTTTGAAAACAGTAATGCCGGCTCAAAATATCTTCGCGCCGGAATTGAGTATAATATAATTACCGATCTTTACTTAAGAGGCGGGATTGACCGGATTAATCTGGTAAATAGTGAAATTCCTCTTCGACCCTCATTCGGTTTTTCATATTTTTACACGTTGAATAATTTACGGCTGGGATTCGACTATGCGTTTGTTATAGAACCCTATTCCTCGTCGGATCATCATATAATCGGTGTCAATATAAACTTCTGACCATATGCTAAAAAAAATATTTATAACTCTTACATTATCTGCTTCATTAATCTCGGCACAGTCAGCAGGAAATTCAGGTGTAGCTTTCCTCAAACTCGGCACGGGGGCACGGAATATTGCTATGAGCGATCTCGGTGTTATAAGTGGAAGTGAGTTAACTTCAATTCAATATAATCCGGCTCAGCTTTCAGTTCTGAGATTAACGCAGTTGTCATTCTCTCATAATTCTTTGTTTCAGGATCTGAGTTCGGAAATTTTTTCTGCAAGCATTGTTGCTTTCGGACTTCCGTTTGCTCTTAATGTAAATACTACATCAATTTCTGATATCGAAATAAGAAACATTCCCGGCGACCCTATCTCAAAATTTAACGCAAATTATTTCTCTGCCGGGCTATCAACAGCATTTAATGTTATTGAGAATCTTCATGCGGGTGTTACTTTCAGGTATATATATGAAAATTTGTATTCCGATGAAGCATCGGGATACGGCTTCGATCTTGGTGTCCTTTATTCCGGACTGATAAACAATCTATCGGTCGGTGCTTCATTGAGGAATATCGGCTCAATGAGTATGATGAGAAATGAATCTACAAAACAGCCGATCGATTTCAGAGCCGGCGCTTCCTATTCAATCGACTTCGGACAGTCAAAAATAAAAATGAATGCCATCGGAGGAATTCAGAAGTATCTGGATGATGAATCGCTCCACCTGCACGTCGGGACGGAATTGGTTTACGATGATGCTTTTTTTGTCAGAGGCGGTTATTTAACCGGATCGGATTCAAAGAATATTAGTGCGGGTTTCGGATTGAAATGGAAAGGTCTGAATATTGACTATGCTTACGTCCCGGTTAAGTATGGCCTGGGTGATAATAATATCATTACTTTTATATATACATTTTAACAGGAAGTGATGACTATACCCGGGGATGTTGCACAATTTGTGAAATGTAAGACGATTAAATAGTATTTTTGAATCCGGAATCTTCATCAATGCAGTTGCGGAACAAATAATATGGAAATCATCAAGTATTCTGAAGACTGGAAAGAAAAGTGGGATCAATTTGTTCTGGAATCGAACAACGGTACAATGTTTCACCTCCAGAAATTTTTAGACTACCACACACCTGGCAAATTCCGTTTCGATCATCTAATATTCACTAAATATGGGAAAATAGAGGCGGTTCTGCCCGGTGCATTGCGCAATGGTATTTATGAATCTCCGATCGGAGCCAGTTACGGATCTATTGTTACCAAGGATATTAAATTTGCAGAAGCAATGGAAATTGTTTCGGCTCTGCTGGATTACGGTAAAAAAAATAATATTAAGGAATTCGAACTGACTTCGGCGCCAATGATATATGAGAAGTATCAAAACCAGAATCTTGAATTCGCAATGAGATGGCTCGGTTTTGATTACAAACTCCATTATATATCTAGTGCAATTAATCTAAGGAAGGGTGAGGATTACCTTCTTAGATTTTCGCCAACAACTAGAAGAAATGTCCGCAAGACTTTCCGAATTAAAGATCTGCGGATTGAAATTAACGAGAGGTACGATCAGTTTTATCCGATATTAGTTGAAAACAAAGCTAAGCATAATTCAAAGCCGACGCATTCCTACGATGATTTAATAAAATTAAAACAGCTTCTCCCAAATAATCTTGTCCTTTTTATGGTCTATCTCGGTGAAAAACCAATCGGTGGCTCGCTGGTTTTTATTGCTAATAGAAATGTAGCTCTCTGTTTTTATAACATGATGCTTTATGAGTTTGCAGAATATAAGCCGATGCACAGAATTATGTACGATGTTGTTAATTATGCCACAGATAAAGGTTACTCCTACGTCGATATTGGCGTTTCCCAGGATACTAAAGCGGAAAATCCGATGACGCCCAGTATGAGCCTGATTGAATTCAAAGAACAATTTGATGCCAAAACGATAATGCGCAATAATCTCAGTATTAAACTTTAATGCGGTTTACTATGCAGAAAAAAGTATGCATAGCATTTCTTGGCAACGCACTTCACGATTCCCGTATTGTCAACCTAACTAATTCACTTAAAAATGACGGATCCAGCGTAAAGGTTATTTCGTTCGACTGGTTTATAAGCAATCAGCCTTTTAATGACGATACATATACTGTCAATAAACTGAAGAAGGGAAGTCTGTCGATTCTTTTTTATCTCCGCTTTGCTATTATACTTCTAAGAGAATTGATTAAGTGCAGAGCGGATCTCTTTTTTGCAGAGGATTTTTATACACTTCCGATTGTTACTATAGTCGGTAAATTTAAAAGAGCGAAAATATTTTATAACAGCCGCGAACTTTATGCCTTCCTCGGCGGGTTACGTAACAGGCCGTTCCTTCAGTCGATTGTTAAATCAATTGAAAAACTGTTCATTAAGAGAGTTGAGCTCGTACTCACAACCGGCGAGATGGATTCCCGCTTCCTCGAGAACTTCTATGGAATTAATAACACATTAGTTATTAGAAATATTCCTCTGCTTCAGCAACCCGAAAAGGTAATTGACTTTAGAGCAAAATACAGCCTGAATAAAGATACGTTCATTTTAATTTACCAGGGAGTTCTGCTTGAGGGGAGAGGCATACCGCTAATTATTAAAGCCTTGGAGAAATTACCCGGCACCGTTCTTATTATTCTGGGCGATGGTGAACAGAAAAATAATTTCAGTAATCAGGCCGTTAAAGCAAACATCTCGGATAGAGTCTTTTTTGCCGGGACTGTCAGTCAGAAGGAACTGATCAATTTTACTGCAGGGGGGGACTTAGGTCTATCCTTAATAGAAAATATAAGTGTCAGCTATTATCATGCTCTTCCGAACAAAATGTTTGAGTATATAATGGCCGGTGTTCCCGTACTTGCATCCGATCTTCCGCAAATGAAAATGATCATAGAAAAATATCAGGTCGGCGAGGCAATTAATATCTCCAATCCGGAAAGTATTGTTGATGCTGTCCTTAAATTAAAATCTGATACTGAATTATTGAAAAAATATAAGACTAACTGTTTAACAGCTTCGCGTGAATTGAATTGGCAGGAAGAATATAACAGAGTCCGGAATAAAATATTAGATTAAGTAGAATGACAAAACAGAAAAGGATTTTAATTGTGCGGCCGGACAGGATTGGCGATGTTGTCCTTTCAACACCGTTGCCCCGTGAAATTAAAAAGCAATTCCCCGGTTCGTTCGTTGCAGTGCTTCTGCGTAAATACACCAGGGATATCTATGAAAACAATCCTTACGTTGATAAAATTCTTCTGATTGACGATATACCGGAAAATTCTATCGAATCATTCTGGAAAAAAGTTAATGAGGTAAGGCATTTCCGTTTTACTCATTCCTTAACTTTACTGCCTACTGAACGATTGAATTACCTGCTTTTTTTTGCCGGTATCCCGTATCGTGTGGGAGTAGGTCATAAATTATATCAGGCCCTAACGTTTACACGGTATGTATCCCGGAAGAAATATATCCCGCTACGTCACGAGTCGGATTATTGTATGGATCTCGCTAGAAAGATCGGAGTTGTAGCGGACAATCTGGGTTCTGAGATACATCTTACAGATGATGAAAAGAAAAAAGCATCAGAGTTAAGAAATCAATATCTGAGCGGGCGAAAATTTATCGTCGGCATCCATTCTACAAGCGGTAACTCTGCCCCTAACTGGGGAGAAGAGTATTACAGAAAATTGATTGATTTACTGCGTCAGCGTAATGATGTCAGAATTGCGGTTACCGATAATCAACCGCCTGATTCGTTAAAAGATATTCCTGATCTTGTCTATCCGAATTCCGGCAATCAATCGCTGCGTGAATCAATTGTAAATTTTGTTACTCTCGATCTACTTATATCTGCAAGCACCGGACCAATGCACATTTGCGCTGCTCTTAAAATCAAAACACTTTCAATGTTCTGTCCTTTAACTGCCTGTTCTCCAAAGCTCTGGGGACCGGTGGGTAATCTGAGTAAAATCATTCTTCCGTCTGAGAATTACTGTGGTACAATATGTCCGGGTGACCCGAAGAAATGTACGTTCGAGGGTAATGGTGGAATAGAAGTAGAAAGAGTCTTAAATTCTCTTAACGACATAATCGATTGATTGATTAACGGAGAATTCCGAGCCAGGATTTCTTTGCTTCATCTAAAATTTCTATATTTGCAACCTGTTTTGCCAAGCCCTAATCGGCAAGTTGATACCCAATCCCGCCAGGTCCGGAAGGAAGCAACGGTCAGTATTTAATTTGGGTGATTAGGTGTCTTGGCTTTTTTGTTTGTAATGATTATAAATCAATTCTGCTTTGGATTTCCCTGCAACCTTGGAAAGTTCTTCAAGAGGTGCAATCTTTATATTGTCGATCCCTTTGAAATGTGAGAGCAGTTTTTCCGCAACTTTATTCCCGATTCCTTTTATCTCCAGTAATTCCGAAGTAATAGTCCTTTTACTTCGCCTCTCTCGGTGGAATGTGATGGCAAAACGGTGGGCTTCATCCCGTATCTGCTGAAGCAGTTTTAAGCTTGAGGAAGTTTTAGGAATGGACTGAGGATCCGGATTCCCCGGCAGAAAAACCTCCTCCAGTCTCTTTGCTAATCCTATAATTTCATAATCCGGTATACCTAGCTGGTCCAGAGTTTCGATCGCGCTTGAAAGCTGTCCCTTTCCTCCGTCCACCATTATCAGCTCCGGCAGTTTTTCCTTCTCATCTATCAATCGAGAGTATCTACGGTGAATTATTTCTCTCATACTGGCAAAATCATCTGGTCCATCTACAGTTTTTATAATAAATTTTCTATAGAGACTCTTTTTCGGCTTGCCGTCAACAAATACAACCAGACTGGCAACAGCGTCGCTCCCCTGAAGATTCGAATTATCGAAACACTCAATCCTACGCGGAAGGTTTTTAAGATGCAGATCCCTCTGAAGTGCAGATAAAGCGTAGGGAATACTCCCTTCCTTTTTCATCTTTTGAAGTTGAATCTCTTTAAGATGCAGTTCGGCATTTTGTTTGCACATCATTAATAGGGATTTCATTTCGCTCTGCTTCTGCGGAATAATAAATCTGCCTTTCTTAATTGCCCGTGTGTTCAGCCATTCCAGTATCGATTCGGAATCTTCCGGTTCGGCTTCTATTACAATCTCCTTGGGTACTTCAACAAATTCATCATAATAGAATTTAATTATTGCCGAATAGATCCCGGCTTCCGGCTCATTCTCTTCTGTTGAAAGAGTAAGTTGCTTCTTCCCGACCAGTTTTCCGGAACGGATGTTTAATATAGTTGCGGAGACATCTTTACCTTCATACGCCGCACTTATCACATCCCTGTCGCCTGAATCAGTTGTAACAACCTTCTGTTTCGATGAGTAAACACTCAGCTGCTCAATTCTGTCTCTTATCTCTGCCGCTTTCTCGAATTCAAGCTGTGCTGACGCGCTATTCATCTCCTCTTTCAAATCTGCGATCAGTTCGTCGGTGCGTCCACGTAGAACTTTTATAACCTGGTTTACCATTTTGTTGTAATGGATCTGGCTGACAAGTCCTTCGCACGGACCTTCACATTTTTTTATATGATAATCGAGGCAGACCTTAAATTTTTTCTTCGCTATTGTCTCTTCATTTATATCGTATTTACAGCTTCTGATTTTGAAAATTTTATTCATAAGTCTGAGCGAAGATTTCATATTCTTCACATCGGTGTAAGGACCGAAGTATTTTGAACCGTCCTTTACAACGTTTCTTGTAGGAAATATCCGCGGATAGGGTTCGTTTGTAACTACAATATATGGGAATGATTTATCGTCCTTCAGATTGATATTATACCGCGGCTTTAATTCTTTTATCAGGTTGTTCTCGAGAACAAGGGCTTCTATTTCGCTATCGGTAATTATCAGTTCAAGATCAGCTATTTTTGAAACAAGTGCACTTGTCTTGGCATTTTCTATTCTGCTCTGAAAGTAGGACCGAACCCTGTTTCTTAGGTTTTTCGCTTTACCGACATAAATTACTTTCCCTTTATCATTCTTAAACTGATAAATGCCCGGTAGTGCAGGAAGATTCTCTAATTTGTCCTGAAGCATAGAAATATTTGCTAATGTATTTGTGTCTGAAATTTATATCAAATCGGAATTAAAAACCCCTCCGGGAGAGGGGTTTGTGAGTGCTTTATTTAAATATATAATTTTTGGGGATCACAACAATTCCTGTCTCAGAAACCGTGAACCTTTTCTTATCGGCTTCCGGATCAAAACCGATCTCGGTTGCTTCGGGTATAACAACGTTTTTGTCAATAATCGCTCTTCTTATTCTCGCGTGCCTGCCGATCTTACAATTATCCATTATTATCGAATCGGTAACGTACGAATAACTGTTAACTCTAACGTTGAAGCCGACTATTGATCTTTCAACAAGGCCTCCGGAAATTATTGTACCGTCGGAAATTGCAGAATTAAAAGCTCTACCCACTCTTTCACCTTCATGCGATACTGTTTTGGTCGGCGGGAATTGCCTTTGCTGGGTTCTTAAAGGCCAATCGAAATCATATAGGTTGAAATGTGGATCAATGCTTATCAGATCCATACTGGCAGCATAGTAACTGTCGATTGTTCCTACATCCACCCAGTATGGTTCATCCTTCTTATTTTCATCTACAAAACGGTATGCCTGAACCTTGTAATTATTTTTAAGCATATAGGGAATAACATCTTTTCCGAAGTCGTGATTATGAATTTTTTCCTGATCGGTTTTTTGAAAAACTTCCTTTAGTGCACTTACATTGAAAACATAAATTCCCATATTAACAAATGAAAAAGCATCTTTGCCCGGAATTGATGGGGGATTCTTGGGTTTTTCAATGAACGAGTTAACTTTGTAGCTATCGTCAATTTCGATAACACCGAATCGGTTAGCAGTGCTTTTGGGGACTTCAATGCTGGAAATCGTTAGCTCGGCGCCTTTTTCAAGATGATACTGAATCATCTTAAGGTAGTCCATCTTGTAAATATGGTCTCCCGAAAGGATCAGTATCCATTCATAATTTTCATCCTCCAGCAGGTTGAAATTCTGTTGAATAGCATTGGCTGTGCCAAGATACCAGTTATTACTCGTTTTGAATTGCGGAGGAATTGAATAGATAAATTCACCTAATTCCGGATTGAATATATTCCAGGCTTCGTAAAGGTGACGGTTAAGTGAATCGGATTTGTATTGAGTTAGTACAAAAATTTTTCTGAAACCTGAGTTAAGACAGTTTGATAACGTAAAATCGATTATTCTGTATTTCCCTCCGAATGGTACAGATGGTTTCGTCCTGAATTTTGTAAGAGGGAATAATCGTTCTCCCTGTCCTCCGGCTAAAACCATTATCAATGTTTTGCGAAGTATCGTCGATCCAGTATAAGCCATTTCGAACCTCAACTATTTTGTTCAAAATATATCTAATTAAGAATTGATTGGCAATCGTTGAAATTGTTAACTTTGAGTTAACTATTCGACAATTCATCTTCTTTTCTTATGCGTATCAAAAGAAAAACATTTTTTCTCGCATTAACCGGAATAATTTTATTCTCTATTGCCGCTTACTTTCTATTTCGCTTATATGATCAATTCAGTTTCATTGCTGAAAATGAAAAGCATATCGGAATTTTAATGGATCTTAAAGAGATCGATTCTGAGTTTATTGAAGAATACAATGATAGTTCGCAGCATAAACTTGATGTTCTGCATTACAATATTAAAATTGAACTACTCCCCGAAACCGGGACCATTAAAGGTGATGTGACTCTTACTCTTACTTCAAATCCTTACGACCGGCAGAACCTTATACTTAACTTTTACGACAATCTTAAGATCAATTCCGTTTTCCTGAACAACCGTCCTGCTAAATATTCCAGATCCGAAACAAGCATATCGATTGAAAAAGGCGAGTATGTTACCGACACTTCATTTGTCCGGATTAAGTATGAAGGGAAACCCAAAAGCCTCGGATTCGGTTCGTTCAAATTTGACGATATGAACGGAAGCAAATTGATCTATACTCTTAATGAACCTGTCTTTGCCTCCACCTGGTTCCCCTGTATCGACCGGCCGGATGATAAGGCTCTTGCGGATATCTATATTACTAACGACTCTTCTTTCGTATCTCTTTCGAACGGCAGATTAAAAGGTATTTCAGTTGATAAAGATAAAAGGACTTATCACTGGAAACTGTTCTACCCGATTTCCACTTACCTTATCGCTCTCTATTCCGGTAATTATAAGACTTATTCAGATAAATTTATTTCCGCCGGCGGCGATACTGTGGATCTTTTCTGCTATGCCCTTCCGGATAAGTTTGAAGATGCAGTACGAGATTTTTCCGATCACAAAAAATACCTTGAAGTTTTTGAGGAACTGTTCGGAGTCTATCCTTTTCCCAAAGAGAAATATTCTATTGCCCAGTTCAACTGGGTTTACGGTGCCATGGAACATCAGACAATAACCGGGCTTGGAACAGATTTCATCTCGGGCAGGAAATTATTCAGAGACATGATCATTCATGAACTGGCTCATCAATGGTGGGGGAATGCTGTAGGTCCTGCAACCTGGCGGGATATTTGGCTCAACGAAGGATTCTCAACTTACTCCGAAGCTCTCTACTGGGAAAGGACAATCGGTGCCGATGCTTTAAGAACAACGCTTGCCGCCAAATTCGGAACCTTCAGGCGCGGAAATCTACATAATCCCGATAACCACCTTTTTAGCTCCCTTGTATACGATAAAGGGGCCTGGGTCCTTCATATGCTCAGGAAAGAAACGGGTGATTCAACTTTTTTTAAAATCCTCAGAAACTATTATCAGCGGTATAAGTATAAAAATGCGTCTACCGGGGATTTTAAGAAAATTGCCGAGGAAGTCTCTGGGAAAAACCTAAAACAATTTTTCGACCAGTGGGTATTCACAGGAGAGGGAATTATCGAAGCCGGTTACAGTTACCGGGTGGAAAAATCTGACGGAAAATTCAAAACAATTATATCGATTAAACAGTTACAAAATGGTTACGATATTTATAAATTTCCGGTTGATATTAAACTTGTATTCGATAACGGCGAACAAATTGAAAAATTTAACATATCCCGGAAAGATCAGGAATTGATAATATTAAATGATTCGGAACCCCGGGACGTGATTATCGATCCGGATAAATGGCTCCTTGCTACATTCGAATTATTAAAATAGAATTTATGAAAGAGAAACAGACATATTTTTTTATCTCGGATATCCATCTTGGATTAAATAACCGGGAGATAGAAAAGGAGAAGGAGAAGCTCCTTGTCTCATTCATCCATTATGCCGCAAAAAACTGCGATCATCTCTATATTGTCGGCGATCTGTTCGATTACTGGTTTGAATATAAAACCGTAATTCAGAAAGGATTTTTCAAGACGCTCGCGGCTTTAACCGAACTCGCTGAATCCGGTGTTAAGATCCATTACTTCATCGGGAATCATGATTTCCTTCACAGGGATTTTTTCGAAAAGGAGATCGGAGCAGTGATGTATCATGATGCGGTTGATGTGGTCCTGAACGGTAAACGTTTTTTCATCGGTCACGGAGACGGACTGGTGAAGAATGATACCGGGTATAAAATTTTAAAGAAGATTTTAAGGAACCGGTTTTTGCAAAAAATTTATTCCGCGGTTCATCCGGATATCGGTGTAAGTATTGCAAGTTCAACTAGCAGAAAGAGCAGGGATTATACGGCACAAAAGGATTATGGCACAGGTGATGGATTGAAGGAAACTGCCAGAATCAAATTGAATTCCGACTACGATTATGTAATCTTCGGACATTCACACCTGCGTGCAAATGAAAAATTTAATAACGGATTTTACATTAACCTCGGAAGCTGGCTCGATTCTCCCTGTTATGGAAAATTTGTAGAATCTTTCGAGATTATCGACTGGAAATAATATGAACAATCAGGCTCATAATTCTAAAGCTCCCTTAAAAAAGAAGAAAAGGAAATCCTGGCGTTATATTTTCCTCTTCATCGGTTTTATTTTAATTGCTGCCTCTATACTATTTATGCGTTATATTTTCGACGGCCTTCCTTCTCTGGAACAACTTGAAAATCCGCGCCAGCAATTAGCCAGCAACGTTTATAGCATCGACGGCGAACTGATAGGACAGTTCTTCAATGAAAACAGGGTGGAAGTAAGCGTAGACAGCATTCCGCAGCATGTTATTAATGCGTTGATTGCTACGGAGGATAAAAAGTTCTATAGTCACTGGGGCGTGGATGTAGAACGTTTTATTAAGGCGATGTTTAAAACGGTTTTCTTATTTAAAAGGGAAGGCGCAAGCACAATTACACAGCAGCTTGCAAAAAACCTTTATAAACTGAAATCCCGTAACGAAACTTCCGCTGGTACTGTCGTTAGAAAAATTCAGGAATGGATTACCGCTATCCAGATCGAGAAAACTTATACTAAGAGAGAAATTCTCGAGATGTATTTCAATATCTCTTGGTTTGGCCATAGTGCTTATGGTATAAGTATGGCATCCAAAGTCTACTTCGATAAGAGTGTTAAAGATCTTACGGTATCCGATGCCGGTGTTCTTGTTGCCCTCCTTAAATCCGCTGTAATATATGACCCTTTCAATAAATATGATAATGCGTTTAGAAGAAGAAATCTTGTTCTGTTCAATATGATTGAAGATGGTTTCCTGTCAAAAGAACAATACGATAAACTGAAAATTGAACCGATAAAATTATCATATAAAAAAATTGAAGAGGGTATAAAAGGTACTATCGCGCCTCACTTTGTAGAGTATGTCCGTCAGCAGATGACAAAACTCGCGGAAAAATACGGATACGATCTCTATCAGGACGGATTGAATATCTATACAACTCTCGACAGCCGTATGCAGAGAATTGCTAACAAAGCAGCCGAGCTTCATCTCAATGAATTCCAGAAACAGTTCGATAAATCATGGAACTGGAATAATTATAAAGGTGTGCTCGGAGAACTGATTGATAAATCGATTAAGCAGAGAATAGAATATAAATCGGCTTCTACTCAGGATGAAAAGCGGATTGTCTATAACCGCCTGAGAAATAATTCTGCTTTTATTGATTCATTAAAAAAAGTCGGTGAAAAAATTGAAGTCGGTTTCGTCGCACTCGATGTTAAAACAGGTCAGATCAAAGCAATGGTTGGCGGAAGGGATCAGAAATTCTTATACGGACTCAATCACGTTACTCAAATACGCCGGCAGCCGGGATCATCATTCAAACCGGTTGTTTATTCTGTTGCTATTGATAACGGTCTTTATCCTGCCTACCCGATAATGAACCAGCCGTTCGATTATAATGGGTGGAGCCCGAGAAACTTCGATGGCAAATTTGGCGGATTTACAACTCTAAGGGATGCCCTCAAGCATTCCGTAAACGTTGTTGCGGCAAGACTTATAATTGAAGATTACGCCCCGATGTGGAAAATTATCAGATTTGCAGAGAAGATGGGTATAAAAAGTAAGCTCGAACCTTATCCTTCTATTGCCCTCGGTACATCTCTTGTTACTCCTTTGGAGATGACCTCTGCGTTTGCTACTCTGGCAAATCATGGTATTTATAACGAACCGATCTCAATACTCAAAATTGAGGATAAGGATGGGGTTCTGATCGACCGGTTTACAAATCAGACATTTGAAGCAATTCCTGAAGAAACTTCCTACATTGTTACTGATATGCTTAAATCCGCAATCGACGAAGGAAGCGGAGCCGGCGCAAGGGCCCGTTACAATTTCCAGCGGCCGGCTGCAGGTAAGACCGGTACTACACAGGATTATGCGGATGCCTGGTTCATCGGCTATACTCCTCAAATTGCTGCGGGTGCCTGGGTCGGTTTCGACGACCAGCGAATTTCCTTTACAGGTGATTACGGACAGGGTGCCAGAGCAGCTATGCCTGTCTGGGCTATCTTTATGCACGATGTATATGAACAGCTTCAGCTTCCGATGGAAGACTTTGCACCTCCGTCAAACGGAAATGTCGTTCCGGTCAGATTCTGCAGGGAATCGATTTATGAACTGGGGGATCCGAAACTCTATTCCAATGACTGCCGTACCGGAGTATTGGTAGATATCATGAACATAAGGGATATGCCGGCATCCTTCGATGCTTTCAGGGATACAACGATGAAGATATTCGACCGTTATTCTGTTAAAGATACGTCACATGAAGCAAGAGAAATAAGGTAGTTTTTGTATCTCTTGAATTTTGTTTATAATTTTGCACTGCTTAAATGCCCGGATGGCGGAATTGGTAGACGCGCTAGCTTCAGGAGCTAGTTGTCGCAAGGCAGTGCAGGTTCGAGTCCTGTTCCGGGCACAATTCAGCATCAAGATTTTGTTCACTTGACCCTGTGACTTCTCTTCAGTTCCTTTTCAATTTTCCTTTATGAAAGAATCCTTAAATGGATAAAAACAATATTACGGATTCAGATATTCAGATAGCCTATTCAAGAGCAATCCGCTTTACCAGATCCCATTACGAAAATTTTCCTGTCGTCTCTCTTTTTATTCCCGAAAAAATTAGAAAAGATGTTGCCGTGGTTTACCAGTTCGCACGTCAGGCGGATGATATTGCCGATGAACCGCTGGAATCTCTTCCGGATAATATTTCCGGAGAAAAATTCAGAATTGAAAAACTTGGCTTATTTAAAAATGAACTTGATGCATGCCTTAAGGGGGAGTACTCGTCGGAATTCTGGGCGGCATTTCACAAAACAATCCTGACTTATCAACTCGATCCTAATAGCTTTTATGATCTGCTGAGTGCTTTTGAACAGGATGTTGTGAAAAAGAGATATACGGATTTTAAGGAACTGCTCGATTACTGCAGGCGCTCTGCTAATCCGGTTGGCAGAATTATTCTGCAACTATTTGGAATAAAAGACAGCAATGCTTATAAATATTCCGACGCAATTTGTACTGCCTTACAGCTTACAAATTTTTACCAGGATGCTGCAGTTGATTATGAGAAGGGAAGAATCTATATACCTTTGGATGAATTGGAGAAATTCGGTGTACTTGAAAATCTGTTTGAGTTGAAAAAAAATAATACTAATTTTATAGCGCTGTTAAAATATCAGGTCGGTAGAGCACAGAAGTTATTTGATGATGGAAGGAACCTGCTTCCGCTTCTTCCGGACCGTCTTTACAGGCAGATTCAACTGACGATTCTCGGCGGTGAAGCAATGCTGAGAAAAATTGAAAAAATAAATTATAATGTGCTTCAGTTTCGGCCAAAGCTTAATAAATTTGATCTGATCAACCTTTTAATCAGTGCATATTTAAATGGCAGAAGATAATTCAAAACAAATAGCGAAAGAAAGCAAAAGCAGTTTCTATTATGCTTTCAGTCTACTGTCTCCTCAGAAAAGAGATGCTATGAATGCTGTTTATGCTTTCTGCAGAAAAACTGATGATATTGTTGATGAGGATTACGGCCCTGATGACCTTAAATATGAAAGACTCCGGAAGTGGAGAATAGAATTTGAAAAATCTCTATCTGGCAAATCCGATTATCCGTTGTTAAATAAAGTCGCTGCAATTATAAAACAGTTCAACATACCTCTCGAGCATTTCTTCGAACTGATCATCGGTATGGAAATGGATCTCAAACGCAAACGCTACCTTAGCTTTGACGACCTTGTTGAATACTGTTACCGGGTTGCCTCAACTGTCGGTTTAATGTGTATAGAAATCTTCGGCTATAAGAATAAATCGACCAGGGATTATGCCGTTAATCTGGGACTGGCAATGCAGCTTACAAATATTATCAGGGATGTGGGTAAAGATTCCGAAGCCGGAAGGATTTATATCCCGCAGCAGGATCTGAAAAGATTTTCTTATTCGGAAGACGAGCTTCTGGCTAAAAATTATAATCCGAATTTCCGTTCACTTATGACTTATGAAGCTGAAAGGGCCAGGCATTATTTTTCCAGGGCGAATGAGTCTCTCGATTTTGAAGACAAACCTTCAATGTTTCCTGCCCGAGCTATGCAGCATATCTATACCAACCTGCTTCAGAAAATTGAAAAATCTGATTACGATGTTCTAAATAAACGCATTAAAGTCGGCAAAGTTGAAAAAGCGGCAATATCAATCGGGGTATGGGCTAAATACAGTCTAGTATACTAATGAAAAAATCTCTGGTGATTGGTGGCGGATTCGCCGGATTGTCTGCAGCGGTTTACCTGTCTAATAAAAATCATAGTGTCACTCTCTTCGAATCATCTCCAAAACTTGGCGGTCGTGCATACTCACTTCTGAATCCTGAAACCGGTTCCTACTACGATAACGGTCAGCATATAATGATGGGCTGTTACAAGGAAACACTCGCATTTCTTTCTCTTATAAATGCATGTCATCTGCTTGAAAAACCTGATTCACTCTCAATCACTTTTGTAAAAAAGAGGGGGGGGATTTATAAACTTTCCGCGTCTTCACACTACTATCCGTTTAATCTGCTTAAAGCGCTATTAAACTTTAGAGCACTCCGTTTTAAATCCAGGATAAAAATCATCGATCTGTTTCTTGACCTTGTCTGTTGTTATTCGTGCGACCTGAAAGGTAAAACAATTAAAGAATGGCTTCTTGATAAAAGACAGACCGATGAAGCAATAAGAGATTTCTGGGGGATTATTGCAATAGGTGCTTTAAATACCGGGATAGAACGCGCTTCCGCGCCAATCTTTGCCTCTATTCTGAAAAGAATTTTTTTTGACGGGACTGAATCTTCTGCAATAATTTTAGCCAAATCAGGATTGAGCGAATTATATGTTAATCCCTCGCTCGATTATCTTAATGTAAAAGGTGCTGAAGTTAAATTATCTGAAAGAGTGATTAGATTTCATACCGAGCAGAATAAAATTACGAAAGTCATAACTAACCGGGCCACTTATGATAATTTCGATTTCATTATTTCAGCGGTACCAGCATATTCGCTAAGACAGATATTGCAAAGTTCATCAATTGAGAATGTCCGGATTCCCGAACTGGAATACTCATCAATTCTTAATGTCCATCTATGGCTTTCGGAAAATCCTTTTTCTGAACCCTTTTACGGATTTCTGGACGGCGAAATTCACTGGCTCTTCAACCATGGCAGTCACATCTCTTTAACAATCAGCGGAGCCGACCGTTTTAATGACCTTACAGAGGAAAAAATTCTTGAAACAATATATTCGGATTTAGAGATATTTTTCGCTATTTTCAAATCAAGTTTAGTTATTGATTATAAAATCATAAAAGAAAAAAGAGCAACCTTCATTCCCGATATGAAATCAATTGAATTGAGAAATACCATTAAATCTGAAATTAATAATCTGATTCTTGCCGGTGATTGGACTAATACTGAATTACCGTCTACGATTGAAAGCGCGGTCTTAAGCGGCCGCATTGCTGCCGATTCTGTTGATTGATTATTTTTACGGACATTTACTTATTTCTGATTATATATATAAATAAATCTAATTCTAATTTATCACGGAGGGATTATGTCCGGATTAAAACAAAAGCTTCAAGAAAAAATTCAGCTTGAAAAACCTCGTACCGAAAAACTGGTTAAGGAGTTTGGTAATGTTAAAGTAGACGAAGTTAACATTGGTCAGATTATCGGAGGAATGAGGGATATTAAAAGCCTTGTTACGGATGTCTCCTATCTCGATCCTCATGAAGGAATTCGTTTCCGCGGTTTGACTATTCCTGAGGTTTTTGAGAAACTACCCAAGGTTCCCGGCAATGAAATGCCGTCAGTTGAAGGCTTCTTTTATTTTCTTCTGACCGGTGATATGCCGACAGAAAAAGAAGTTGAGGAAGTAAGTGAAGAATTTAATTCCAGGAAGAAAATTCCGGATTATGTCTTCAATATTTTGAAATCAATGCCTGCTGATTCTCATCCAATGACTATGTTCTCAGCTGCAATTCTTTCGATGAATAAAGATTCAATCTTCGTTAAGAAGTATCATGAAGGCGTAAAGAAGAATGTCTATTGGGAGTATTATTACGAAGACGCTATGAATCTTCTGGCAAAACTTCCTGAAATTGCGGCATTTATATATAGACTTAAATATCGTAACGGTAACATTATTCCTCCGGATCCGAAATTAGATTTCGGCGGAAACTTTGCTCACATGATGGGCATAGCCAAACCGTACGACGAAGTTGCAAGAATGTACTTTATTCTTCACAGCGATCATGAAAGCGGTAACGTCAGCGCTCATACAGGTCATCTCGTCGCAAGCGCTCTATCAGATATGTACTATGCTATCAGTGCGATGTTAAATGGCCTGGCCGGTCCTCTGCACGGTCTTGCAAACGAAGAGGTTCTTCGCTGGCTCCACGGTGTTATGGATTCCATGGGAGGCAAAGTTCCTACAGAACAGGAAATGAAGAACTTTGTTTATGAAACTTTGAAAACGGGTGTTATCCCCGGATTCGGACATGCGGTTCTAAGGAAGACAGATCCCCGGTATATGGCGCAGAGAGAATTCTGCCTCAAACATCTGCCCGATGATACTCTGTTTAAATACGTCGATCTTCTCTTCAAAGTAGTTCCTCCAATTCTTTTAGAGCAGGGAAAAGCCAAGAATCCATGGCCGAATGTTGATGCTCAATCCGGCGTTATTCAGTGGTACTACGGTGTAAAGGAATATGAATTCTATACGGTTCTCTTCGGTATCGGAAGAGCTCTCGGTGTTTGCTCCAATATTATCTGGGCAAGGGCTCTCGGATATCCGATCGAAAGGCCGAAATCCCTTACTACCAAAATGCTCGAAGATGTTGCCTTCGGTAAGAAATAATTGTTCCTAATCGATTAATCTGAAAGGGTGAACTTCTGGTTCGCCCTTTCTTTTTTTATAATAGAAAATATGGATAGAAAACTGGTGTATGTTATTGGATCCCTGATTGTTTTCGTTATAATCAGCGGTATCATAATTATTCAAAAAATTTCATCTTTGGAAAAGGAAACTCCGAGAGAAGTAATTGTTCACATGGAAAAAGACCATCGGGAATTAATCCCTTCTATTCCGGATAAAATGGATTTTTGCGGAGAAGCAGTTCCGTTTCAGGATTTTGATGTTTTAGAAAGAATGGAGAGAGAACTGCTTGTAAACGCGCATTGGTCCTCCTCGACAATTCTTAATATTAAAAGGGCAAACAGATGGTTCCCGGTAATTGAACCGATTCTAAAACGATATGGAATACCCGACGATTTTAAATACCTTGCAGTAATTGAAAGTAATCTGACGAATGTTGTTTCCCCGGCGGGTGCTGCGGGTTTCTGGCAGTTAATGGCCCCGGTTGCAAAGGAATACGGTCTCGAAGTGAACGATAAAATTGATGAAAGATTTAATATTGAGAAAGCAACTGTTGCCGCATGCCGTTATCTTGAAAAAGCTTTTAATAAGTACGGAAACTGGACAATGGCTGCGGCATCCTACAACTTCGGAATGAACGGTATAGACAAACAGATTGGCCGTCAGAAGTCGCGTAATTATTATAACCTTTATCTGGTGGAAGAAACCAACAGGTTTGTTTTCAGACTTCTGGCCATAAAGGAGATCCTCTCAAATCCCGGTAAATATGGCTTTTTTATTGAAGAAGATCAGCTTTATAAACCGATTGCAACAAAAGAAGTGATTGTAAAAAGAGAGATTAAAGACCTGGCCGGTTTTGCTTCCGCGCAGGGTATTAATTATAAAATACTAAAAATTTTCAATCCCTGGCTGCGCGATAATCATCTTCCTAATCGTTCCGGTAAAGCATACTCTGTTTTAATACCTCTTGAAAGTGAAATTGAGTTAATTGAGGAATAAATAAATATTAAAACAATTTTAAATGAATCATAGAGATATTCAGATTTTTTTTTATTTTTGATTCCAACTTTTTCTATCCAAAAAAAATTGATCAGACATGCCCTTCAAAAAGAAAGTTAAGTATATATTCGTTACCGGTGGTGTTGTTTCCTCTCTTGGTAAAGGAATTACCGCCGCTTCAATTGGACTGCTTTTAAAACTTCGCGGCTACAGTGTAACAATTCAAAAGTTCGATCCTTACATAAACGTTGATCCCGGTACTATGAATCCTTTTCAGCACGGCGAGGTTTATGTTACAGACGACGGCGCGGAAACAGATCTTGATCTCGGTCACTACGAAAGATTCCTCGATGTTGATATGTCCAGGGCTAACAACACTACAACCGGACAGGTTTACAACGAGGTTATAACGCGTGAAAGAAGAGGGGATTTCCTCGGTGCTACCGTCCAGGTTATTCCCCATATCACCGATGAAATTAAAAGAAGAATGAAACATCTCGGTGACTCCGGCAAGTACGACATCATTATAACAGAAATAGGCGGTACTGTTGGCGACATTGAATCGCTTCCATTCATCGAAGCGATGCGCCAGATTATGCTCGAAATGGGACGTAAGAATGCCATAAGTGTTCATGTAACACTGGTCCCCTATATCTCATCTGCCGGTGAAATGAAAACCAAACCGACACAGCACAGTGTAAAAAATCTTCTTGAACTCGGAATCCAACCTAATATTCTCGTCTGCAGATCAGAAGGAAAACTTGCTAAGGAAATTAGAGAGAAAATTGCTCTTTTTACGAACGTTCCGTCAGAAGCTGTCTTTTCCGCACACGATTGTTCAACAATTTATGAAGTCCCGCTTGTTCTATTTAATCAGAATTTGGACCGTGTTATTCTCGACCGTTTAAAACTGCCCGATATAAATATTCACCTTGATGAATGGAGCAGATTTGTTGAGTCGATAAAGCATTCTGAAGGGGTTCTTAAGATCGCTGTCTGCGGAAAATATATTGAAAATAAGGATGCTTACAAGAGCATTTCCGAAGCTTTTGTACATGCCGGTGCCGAGAACGGTGTTAAGGTTTCTGCGGATTTTATAAGCGCGGAAGAGATTGAAGATAAAGGCGCGGATTCTATTCTTAAAAATTACGACGGACTTCTTATACCCGGAGGTTTCGGTGAAAGAGGAATTGAAGGAAAAATCTCCGCAATTAAATATGCCAGGGAAAATAAAATTCCGTTCTTCGGAATTTGTCTGGGACTTCAATGTGCTGTTATTGAGTATGCCCGTAATGTTTGCGGATTGAAAAAAGCAAACAGTGCCGAGTTTACTAAAAATAATTCGTTCAATGTTATCCATATTATGCCTGAACAGATTAAAGTTAAGATTAAAGGCGGATCGATGAGGCTCGGTGCTTATCCTTGTATCCTTAAAAAGAAAACTCTCGCATATGATGCTTACAGAAAACCCAAAATCTCTGAAAGGCACAGGCATCGTTACGAGGTTAATAATAAATTCCGGGATCAGCTTGAATCGAAAGGAATGGTTTTCAGCGGGCTCTCCCCTGATGGACAATTAGTTGAGATGATTGAAATTTCAGACCATCCCTGGTTCGTAGGATGCCAGTTTCATCCGGAATTAAAATCAAGAGCCACAAACGCGCATCCGCTTTTCAGAGAATTTATTAAAGCTGCTTTAGAGTTTTCGAAAAGGAAATAAATTGAAAAAGTATTTTATAATCTCGCTCCTTCTCTTTCTTCTGATTCAGAATTGTGTTATTCCCCAGGGATTACAATCCTTAGTCAATCAGGGTCTTGCTAAAGCATATAATATGGAGCTTGAAGCTGCGGAAAAAATCTATAACAGGATTATCGACCAATACCCAGAAGAACCGCATGGATATTATTTGATTTCTCAGATCTATTACTGGACATATCTGGGATCGAAGGATAAAGGTGAATACCAGGTCTTCTCCCGCTTCGCAGAATTGGCCGAAGAAAAAATAAACAGAATACTCGATCAGGATGAGAAGAATGTCCGGATTACTTATATGGCGGGGAATCTGGCATCTTTCAGGGCTATGGCTAATGCTACTCATGAATCTTCAGTGGATGCATTCTGGGCAAGCAAAAATGCCGTTAGCAATCTTGAAAAAGCTCTGGAACTTAATCCGAAATTTTATGACGCATATCTCGGTTTGGGTCTTTTCGACTATGCTATGAGTTTCGTCCCGGAGTTTTTAAAGTGGGCGGTTAATCTGACAGGATTAACTTCGGATAAAGAGCGCGGACTCCGTTACATTAAGCTTGCTTATAACAAAGGCACATCGGGTACTACGGAAGCCGCATTTCATCTATCAAAAATTTATACCGATTACCTTGCCGATTATGATAGCGCCTACTTCTATATCCAGCAGATAATTCCTAAATACCCTAAGAATACTCTTTTCCATTATCAGTATGCAGTCTCCTTGATAAAGGGAAAAGAACTCGATAGAGCTATCCAGCCGCTGAATACGGTTATCCGTCTTAATAATAAAAGATTCCCTCAGGTAACTGCACTGGCGCATTACAGGAAAGGGGAAGTCTATTTTAAAAAGAATCAGTTCAAGTCGGCAATTAAAGAATATGAATTATTCCTCGATCTCTCCAAAGACCTCGATTTTACAGGCATCGCAGCACTTAATATCGCGCTCAGTCATAAGATGCTCGGTAATGAAGAAGAATATAAGAAATACATCAATCTCGCCTCCGACGGTAATCCGGATCTCTACGAGGATTCCTATGCTCAGCTCAAAAGCGAAATCTTTTCGAATCGCGAAGTTGATGAAACGGATCTGAAACTGGTTCGTTTTAAAAATATGATCGATAGCGGCCGAAGCAAGTCTGCATACGATTCATTAAAAGTATTGATTCCTTCAATTGATAATAATGATCAGAAGGGTCTTGCGCTTGCTTATTTGAGCGAATCGGCTTTCAATATTAAGAAATATCCCGAATCGGTTGACGCTGCCGAAATGATCCTTACTTTGAGGTTTGTTAATGAAAAATGGATGATTCCTTATTCATTTTATATTCAGGCACGTGCTAATTGGGTCGTCGGCGCTAAAAATGAAGCAAGAGAGTTAATTGCCAGAGCCGAATCCGAAAACAAGTACGAGAAACAGGACTATCTTCAGTCTCTCGTCGAAAACCTTAAAAGAAAACTAAAACGTCCCTGAGTGTAAGAAAATCTCCGTTTCCCTCAATATTTCCAGAGGTTTTGATTGATTATTGATTGCGATTTCGATAATTTTTTGCGCAAATTTGAAAAAATATGTTGAAGATAGCCGTTTTTGTTTCGGGAAGAGGATCTAACCTTAAATCTGTTTTTAATAAAGTTCCAAAAGAGAAACTTCGGATTTGCGCAGTAGTTAGTGATAAACAGGATTCCGCCGCTCTCGGTTTTGCCGTCGATAATAAAATCCAGGTTTATCTTGTCAGTGAAAAAATTAAAGAAGGTTTTGTTGATTACAACTTTCTCTTAAATGAATTTAAAAAAACTTCAATTGATTTGATTGTTCTTGCCGGATTCTTAAAAAAAATTCCGGATAGTTTTGTTGATTCATTTGAAAACAGAATAATAAATATTCATCCCGCTCTTCTTCCTAACTACGGCGGGAAAGGTATGTACGGATTGAATGTTCATAAAGCGGTTTTCGAAAATAATGAAACCGTTTCCGGCGCTACTGTCCATTTTGTCGATAAAATTTATGATAACGGTAAAATAATTTCCCGGGAAAAAATTGATATCAGCGACTGCAAAAACCCGGTGGAAATTGCAGAAAGGGTACTGAAAATTGAACATGAGTTACTTCCGTTTGTTGTTGAAAAATTTGCCGATGGGAAAATAAAAATTGTTAATGAAGAAGTGAGCATTCTTGAATAATGCCGGAGATGTTTTGAAGAAGATTGCAATTATAAGTGTTTCATATAAGAGAAATATCGTTGAATTCGCAAATGAATTAAGTCAACTCGATTATCAGATTCTTGCTACCGGGAACACCGCCAGAATATTAACTCAGAACAGAATTGAATGTACCGAAATAAGTGATTTTACTTCATTCCCTGAAATCTTCTCCGGAAGGGTGAAAACTCTTAATCCGAAAATATTCGGAGGAATTTTAATGCGTCGCAGCAACCCCTCTGATATTAAAGAAGCAGGAGAAAATAATATTCTGCCGATCGATATTGTTTGTGTTAATCTGTATCCTTTCCCGGAAGTGGTTAAACGCTCTGATATCTCTCACGAGGAGAAAGTTGAGAATATCGACATCGGCGGCCCGAGTCTTATTAGAGCCGCTGCTAAGAATTATGAGTATGTGTCTGTCCTAACCAATCCGGATCAGTATGCCAGCTTTCTCGAAAAATTAAAAACAGGAAAAGTTGATCTCGCAACCCGTAGAGAACTTGCCTACGCTGCTTATTCCTATACTTCATATTATGATACACTGATTGCAAATTACTTTGAAGAAAATTTTGGTTATCCTAAAACAGAATTGCGTCTGAATTTCAAATCATCATTCAACCTGAGGTACGGAGAGAATCCTCATCAGAATGCCTTCCTTTACGGCGATTTTACTGAATACTTCGAAATTCTCCACGGCAGGGAATTATCCTATAACAATATTGTAGATCTTACGGCTGCCGTCGATCTTGTAAACGACCTCGATACTAACGGTTGTGTTATAGTAAAGCATACAAATCCTTGCGGGGCTGCAATCGGAAACGATGTGTATGATGCATACGAAAAGGCTCTTTCATGCGATCCGGTCTCGGCTTTCGGCGGTATTGTTGCATTTAACGTGGAAGTGGATCAGAAAACCGCTGAAAAACTAAATGATATTTTCCTGGAAATAATCTGTGCGCCCTCCTATTCCGAAAAAGCTTTGCAAATACTTGGTCTAAAGAAAAACCGGAGATTGGTAAGAGTTAAGAAAAATCCTTCCTCAAATGAACTGGAACTTAAACACATCCCTGGCGGAATTCTTGCTCAGACAAAAGATAATTCCAGAATAGAAGAAATTGAGTTGAAACTTGTAACCGAAAGAGAACTTACAAAATCGGAACTGACGGATCTCAAATTTGCATGGGTTATTTGCAAGCATACGAAATCGAACGCTATTGTATACGTGAAAAATAAAAAAGCAATAGGCGTTGGTGCCGGACAAATGTCCCGTATCGACTCAGCTAAAATTGCTGCTGAAAAAGCTAAACAGTTCGGCCATGATTTGAATGGAGCCGTAGCCGCAAGCGATGCCTTTTTCCCGTTCCCCGACGGACTTCTCGAGATAGCTTCTCATGGAGTTACCGCGGTTATTCAGCCCGGCGGTTCGGTTAAGGATGAGGATGTAATTAAAGCCGCAAATGAAAAAAATATTTCAATGGTATTTACCGGTATTAGAAACTTTAAACACTAAGAGGAACAATGGGAATTTTTGATCTCTTCTCAACTGATGTTGCAATTGATCTTGGCACTGCCAATACATTAATCTACATTAAAGGAAAAGGAATTGTCTTAAACGAACCGTCGATTGTAGCTTTCGACCGGAATACTAAACGGATTATCGAGCTTGGGAATAAAGCAAAGGAAATGCAGGGTAGAGAACACCGGGAAATACGTGTTACTCGTCCCATGCGCGATGGCGTTATTGCCGATTTTGAAATTGCCGAAGGAATGATAAGAGCTTTTATTAAAAGGGTTACTCCCAATACATTCGCAAGTAAAAGGATTGTTATCGCTGTTCCTAGCGGCGTTACTGAAGTTGAAAAACGTGCTGTCCGCGATGCCGCCGAACATGCTGGCGCTAAAGAGGTTCATCTGGTTGCCGAACCTATGGCTGCCGCTATTGGCATTGGCGTGGATGTTGAAGCTCCTGTCGGCAATATGATAATCGACATTGGAGGCGGAACTACAGAAATTGCTGTAATCGCCCTCGCAGGTATTGTGAATGAAGAATCGATCAGGATTGCAGGCGATGAAATGAATAATGCCATTATGCAGTTCTTTAAGAAAAATTATAATCTCCTTATCGGCGAAAGAACTGCTGAAGCAATTAAATGTGAAGTCGGTTCTGCAGTACCCCTCAAAGAGGAAGTTACAATTCAGGTGAAAGGGCGCGACCTCGTCGGAGGAATCCCCAAAACCGCTGAAGTCAGTTCTGTAGAAATACGCGAAGCTCTTAATGAAAATGTGGCGCAGATTGTAGATGCAATTAAACAGACTCTCGAAAGAACTCCTCCGGAATTAAGCGCCGATATTCTGGATCGCGGCGTAATGATTACCGGCGGCGGTGCTCTGCTTAAAGGCCTCGATGAAAGAATTAGAATGGAAACAAACCTGCCTGTGCATGTAGCCGATGATCCTCTAACTGCTGTTGTTAGAGGCGCCGGTAAAGCAATAGAAAACTTAAACAAATACTCAAAGGTCTTTATCCGTAAAAGAACTTACTAATGCTAAATTTTTTAAGACGATTTACATATCAGTTCAAGGAATACCTGATATTAGTACTGCTTGTAATTATCAGTCTCACTCTTCTTGCCAGTAATGAAAAACCGGAAGTAAAAAAAATCAGAACCTTCGCATTCGGAAGTTTTGCTATTCTTAACAGTTTACTGGATTCATTCGGGGATTTGTTCACCAGCGATCCTTCAATTGATCAGCTGAAAATAGAAAACGCTAAACTTAATCTCGAACTTAATCGATTGAGGAAACAGGGGATTGAAAATCAAAACCTCCGGGATATGCTATCGATGAAGGATTCAAGCCGGTATCAGCTTATTGCTGCCGACGTCGTTTCAAAACTCGTCAACAAAGTTCAGGGCAGCTTTATTATCAATAAAGGAAGTCTGAGCGGAGTTCGTATCGGCATGCCTGTTGTCAATCATCAGGGATTGATTGGAATTATTTCTGATGTTGCCGGTAAGTTCTCTGTTGTAAAAACTCTTTTTAACAGTTCTCTAAATATAGCAGTTACTCTTCAGAAGATAAATGTTGACGGAGTACTTAACTGGAACGGTAAAGAATTAATTATAAAAAACATCCCGACTACATATGAAATAGAAGTAGGGGATAACGTAGCAACTTCGGATTTCAGCACATTATTTCCTCCGGATATTCCGGTTGGAATTATTTCGGAAAAAGAATCAATCGCTTTAGGTTTACTTCACACTCTTTCAGTTGAACCATATGCGGATATCTCTGCCGTAAGTAATTTGTTCATTGTTAATATCATCCCGAGTAAACAGATCAATCAATTAGAAATGAACTTGATGAAATAAATGTTTTTTAATTATGTAAAACCGTTAATATTTTTTATACCTCTTGCTGCAATTCAGCTTGTTTTGGTACCACTTATTAGTGTTATTAATATTGCGCCGGATCTCATTGTTATTCTGGTTGTTTATTTTGCACTGTTGAACGGTCAGGTTTACGGAACTTTATTGGGTTTTATTACCGGATTTATCTTCGACCTTATCTCCGGGGGTTTACTCGGTGCTTCAATGTTTGCTCTTACGGTTTCCGGATTTGTGGCTGGTTACTTTTATAACGAAAATAAAATTGATATAAATACAGTGACATTTCTTTTTATTATTATCCTGTTTTTATGCGGTACTGTCAATTCATTCCTTTACTCAAGTGTGGCAAATGACAATCCTGATATGGGAATTCTGAGATTATTTTTTGAAGCGGGGATCCTGCCCGGTTTGTACACTGCGATCCTGGGTTTACCGATTGTAATTTTCAGCTCTAAGAAGGGGATCGAATGAACGATACCAATTTCGGTTCAGTTATTAGAAGAAGAATATTCCTGACTGTAATAATCGGTTTTATTGCGGTGATCTTTTTCCAGCTTTTCAGCATGCAGATTCTTAATCAGCCGGCTTACTCAACTAAAGCGGATGAAAACAGCGTTAAACCGATTTATCAGACTGCTCCTCGCGGTCTCTTTTTCGACCGGAATAACCAGGTCCTTGTTGGTAACAAACCCTCTTTTACTCTGCGTATTACCCCGGCCGATTATGACAGTAAACTCACTCCTTATATTGAAGCAATTCTCGGAGTTCCTGAAGGATATATCGATAAGATTCTTAAACAGAATGAACAATTCTCACGTTTTATTCCGCGACGGGTTGCAAAGGATGTCGACTTCAAGGTAATTGCTTGGTACGAGGAGAATTCAGCAAAACTGCCCGGTCTCGATTACGTTATAGAAACTCAGCGCGACTATTCTTTTGGAGTTATGGGGTCACATCTTTTCGGTTATAGTAAGGAAATTTCCTCTGTCCAACTTCAAAGAAGAAAAGAAGATTACTCGATGGGCGATGAAATCGGTTTCAGCGGGATTGAAAAAACTTATGAGGATATTCTAAAAGGTAATAAAGGAATTAAATATGTGCTGGTTGACTCTCACCAGAAAACAATTGGAAAGTATAAGGATGGTGAAGAAGACCGGACGGCGGTAAAAGGATACGACCTGGTTCTGACTATCGATAAAGATGCACAGATGGTTGCTGAAGCGGCCTTTAAGGATAAGAGAGGCGCACTGGTAGCTATTGAACCGTCAACTGGAGAAATACTGGCCTTTGTTAGTGCCCCTGAATTCAATCTGCAGGATTTTGCATCTGTTACTTCAAATGAAGTATGGACAAAATTGAATACTGATCCGGATAAACCGATGTTCAACCGCGCAACTATGTCAATCTATTCTCCCGGATCAACTTATAAAATGTTGGCCGCACTCACGGCGCTTGAAGAAGGTATAATCGATACAACTTTTCGGGTCCATTGCGGCGGGGGAATGCAATATGGCGACCGTTACTTTAAGTGTCTACACGTTCACGGAACTGTTAATGTAACAACAGCTATCGAAAAATCGTGTAATACTTTTTTTTATCAGCTGATTCTTAAAATCGGTCTCGATAAATGGTCGGAATATTCTAGCAGATTCGGATTCGGTAAAAAATCCGGTATCGATATTCCTGAAGAAAGTCCAGGTATCCTTCCTACTAGAAAATATTACGACAGGGCATTCGGTCTAAACAGATGGCCTAAAGGAATCCTTATCTCTCTCGGCATCGGGCAGGGGGAGTTGAGTGTTACTCCATTACAGCTTGCTCAATATGCCTCCCTTTTTGCAAATTACGGGAAGTCGGCAAGACCCCATTTTCTTAAAGGATATATAGAAACCCAGACAGGTAAATATACAGGTGTAGAACCCAGAGTGTTCGACTTAAAAATTAGTTCTAAATCGTTTGATGTTGTTAGATATGCGATGTTCAAGGTTGTTAATGGAGCCGGTACTGCAGGCAATATAAGGTTGCCCAATATTCATATAGCCGGTAAGACAGGTACTGCACAGAATCCTCACGGAGAAGATCACGCAGTCTTTTTAGGCTTCGCTCCGTATGAAAATCCTAAAATTGCAATTGCAGTTATTGTGGAGAATGTCGGCTTCGGTAGTGTTCACGCTGCCCCCATCGCAAGAGATGTTATTAAAGCTTATCTGGAAAAAGGAAGTGCGACACAGATAATTCAAAGTGACTATTTGAGCGAGTTAAAAGGAACGGAGATACGTTAAATTGCAGATTAATTATAAGCTTCAGGATAAATTCGATCTTTCAATTTTTCTACCATTTTTTGTCCTTACTATACTTGGACTGATTGCTGTCTATAGTTCAACGGTAAATCATCCTACTGCGAGCGGCAATTTTCAGAAACAACTCTATTCAGCAATAGTATCTCTTATTGCATTCTTTATTGTTTTCTCGCTTCCCCAACAGTTATTTAAAATGCTTGCCGTTCCTTCCTATCTGCTTTCTGTTCTGCTTCTTCTTTTAGTTCTCTTTGCAGGTAAAACAGTCTATGGCTCGAAGAGCTGGTTGAGTTTTGGACCGATCGGTTTTCAACCTTCGGAGTTTGCCAAGCTTGGTACCATTCTCTGTCTTTCAAACTGGCTTACTTATAAGAATCGGGATATAAACAATATTAAAGATATAGGTGTAGCCCTTGCTATCGGATTTCTGCCGGTTATATTGATTTTACTCGAACCGGATACGGGCACTTCCATTGTCTTTATTATTATTACGCTTTCTCTCATCTATTGGAGCGGTATAAGTCTGTTTGGCCTCTTTGTAGTTATTTCCCCGGGTGTTGTTGTAATTGCTTCGTTATTCGGAACTCTCGTATTTATACTCTCCCTGATAATGGTTGTAATAGCCCTCTTTCTATTTAAAAGAGATCTATTTAACAGTATAACTGTTTTCGTTATAAATTTAGGAGCGAGTTTCTTTTTTGATTATGCATTCAGAATTTTAAAACCGCATCAGCAGAAGAGAATAGAATCATTCCTGGATCCTTCTATGGATCCACTCGGATCCGGTTATAACGCTCTGCAGGCTAAACTCGCTATCGGTTCCGGAGGGTTTACCGGAAAAGGATTCCTTCAGGGAAACCAGACTCAATTGAGATTTATTCCGGAACAATGGACTGATTTTATTTACTGTGTAATTGGCGAGGAGTTCGGTTTTCTGGGAAGCATACTTGTACTGTCCCTCTTCCTTATTATTTTTTTAAGACTCATCAATATTTCCAATCTTGCGAAGGACAGATTCAGTGTTTTAATAATCGTTGGTATACTGAGTTTGATGTTCAGTCATTTTGCAATTAATATTGGAATGAATGTCGGTATCACTCCTGTTGTCGGATTGCCTCTTCCATTCCTTAGCTACGGCGGAAGTTCTCTTCTTGTCAATATGATAATGATGGGGATTGTACTTAACATTTATCGTAACAGAAAAATGCATACATGAAAAAATAAAGGCTTATGATGAATGCGCTTCAAAAACTGAATGAAAGGTTTAAAAACGGATTCCATATTTGTGTAGGTCTCGATACTGACATAACGAAAATCCCGAAACATCTTTTAAAAAATTCTAATCCTGTTGAAGAATTCAATAAAATTATTATTGATAATACGCACCGACATGCTGCGGCCTACAAAATAAATTTCGCTTTTTATGAAAAGGATGGCTCTAAAGGATTTGATAATATCCATAGAATTCTTGAATATCTTAAAAATCTCCCGTGTTTAATAATTGCAGATGCTAAAAGAGGCGATATCGGTAATACTTCTCTTATGTATGCACAATCGGTTTTCGATCATTTCGGTTTCGATGCCGTTACTCTTCACCCGTATATGGGCTTTGATTCCATTGAACCTTTTCTCAATTACCAGGATAAATTGAATTTCATTCTGGCCTTAACTTCCAATCCGGGATCCGCAGATTTTGAAAAGCAAATGTTGGCTGATAATACCTTCCTTTATCAGAAAGTAATTAGTAAAGTCCTGAAGTGGAATAACCTGAAAAATTGCGGGATCGTATTCGGGGCTACCAATCTTAATGAGCTTCAGGATAATATAAATTCTTTCGGAGAATTGCCTGTGCTTCTTCCCGGTGTTGGATCTCAGGGCGGAGACTTGAATGAAGTTGTCTCTGTGTTTAACTCGGTCAACAATCGTAATTTTCTTATAAATGTTAGCAGAGCTTTGATCTATAGCGACGGCTCGGAGAACTTCGGCCGGAAGGCTTATGAGTACATCTCATTTATGAATGATTCTGTTGCGGGAATAATTTCAAAATAAGTAATAGCATTTTGACAATTTAAATATTAACTTGAACAGCAGTTTAATAGCAGCGACTTTATCTTAGTCAGATAACAATACAAACTCATGGACTATGAGTTCTGATATAAAGGTCCCCGAAAGCTTGCTGTACGAAGTTTGGCAGAAACAATCCTACAAATCCTCTCTGAAAACAGAGACGGGCGATGAAATTTCAATCCTCGATTCCGGAAGTAAAAACGATGACTTTGCCGGTCCAGACTTTAAAAACGCACGAATCCGGATCGGTAACCTTACTTACGTTGGTGATATTGAAATAGACAGCAGTTATGCCGATTGGAAAAATCACGGTCATAATATCGATAATAAGTATAACAGCGTTGTACTGCATGCTACGTTTGTTAATAAAAATCATCAGCCTCATGTTTATACTCGTAATGGCAGGAAAGTCCCTTCTATCTGTCTGGCCCCATTCATCGATGATTCTTTACTTGAAAACTTGAAACAATCTATCAGTGGTGATAAAGAGGAAGTCGTCACTAATATGAAGTGTTCTTCAGTTTCAGTGTCCATAAGCAGTGAAATAAAAGAAAAATTTCTTTCTCAACTGGGTGTCGACCGTTTTCATAAAAAATGTAACCGGATATTTGAAAGATTAAAAGAACTTCAATTCCTCAATGAACTTAATATTAAAGAGCCGGTAATCGGTTACGAACTTTCATCCCGTTTCCATGAGAAAAAATTCCAGCACTCGGATTTTTCGAATAAATTATTGTGGCAGCAGCTCTTTTACGAACTCCTGTTCGAAGCGCTCGGCTATTCAAAAAATAAAGTCCAGATGACCGAACTAGCTCAGATCGCTAATGTCAATTTTCTGAAAAAAATTGAGAGCGACGGAATCCTGATCGATAAATACGAAGCACTCCTCCTTTATATAAGCGGTTTGGCAAATTCCTCAGATAAAGTTAACAGTCCCGACTCTAAAAATTATATTGAACGGATTCTTCTCAACTGGAATGCTGTAAAACCATTTTACGACGGCAGGTATATGGAGGAATCCAACTGGCACTTTTTCAGACTTCGGCCTCAGAATTTCCCGACAATTAGAATGGCTGCCGGTGCACGATTGCTGAAAGAACTTCTTCACGGTAATATGATAAATATAATAGCCAAGAAGATAACGGAAATTCATAACCTTACAGTATTGATTAATTCGCTAAGGTCCTTGTTTGTTGTAAGATCCGAGGGCTTCTGGAAAAACCACTACACTTTGGATCAGGCGGCAAGCAGCGAAATTAAATATTTTGTCGGAGCCACAAGAGCGGATGAAATAGTAATTAATGTTGTCCTTCCGTTCTTTGCTGTTTATTTCGAAGTATTCGGCAGCCCGAACATCACAAAGAAAATATTGAAAATCTATTCCATTTATGAACAGCGGTCGGAAAATCAGATAGTTGTAGACGTCGGAAAATCTCTCAACATGAATGATAGTGTAAGGAGATCGGTTCTTGCACAGGGAATGATAGATCTATTTAGAAATTATTGTTCTAAAAACAAGTGTCTTGAATGTGAAATCGGAAAGATTATATTTAATTAGTTCTGAGTCCCAGAAAGCTTATTTATCTCGTCCCTTATTTTTGCTGCCCTTTCATAATCCTCTTTTTCTATAGCTTCTCTTAATTGATCCTGCAATTGTGCTAATTTTGTTTCCGGTATACTCTTTTTGCGCGGTTTCGCTTCTGATTCATGTGTATGAGGGAGTTCTTCAGATTCATCAATTTCTTCGCTTGATGGTACAAACGAGGCGGTACGCATTACATCCTCTGCAACGTAAAGAGGTGCTCCGGTTCTTACGGCAAGCGCAATCGCATCGCTCGGTCGAGAATCTATTTCGTTGGATAATGTGGCTACTTCAATTTTGATCTTTGCGTAGAATGTATTCTCTTTAAGTTCATCAATTATTATTTCAGTGACAGTCGCACCCAGATTATCAATCAGGTTTTTCAGCAGATCATGTGTAAGGGGACGGGGCGGTTTTATCCCCTCCATTTCAAGCGCGATCGATTGAGCTTCGAAAGAACCGATAATTATCGGTAGCCTCCTTACTCCATAAACTTCTTTAAGCAGTAGAGCGTAAGCTCCGCCAGCCGATGGACTGGCGGAGAGTCCTAATATTTCTACTTGTACCTTATTCACAATTCCCTATTATTTAATTTTTTTTATCTCTTCAATTAATGCCGGCACTACTTCAAATACATCGCCAACTATTCCATAATCGGCAACCTGAAAGATCGGAGCGTCTTTATCCTTATTCACTGCAACAATATACTTTGAGGAACGCATTCCAGCCAGATGCTGAATGGCGCCTGAAATACCTAGTGCAATATATAATGTGGGTGAGACTGTCTTTCCTGTCTGGCCAACCTGCTCACCATGAGGCCGCCATCCGGCATCTACTACCGCTCTGGAAGCACCTGATGCTGCACCAAGAAGTTCCGATAATTCCTCAATCATTTTAAAGTGTTCGGGACCTTTCATACCTCTTCCGCCCGATACGATTATCTCGGCTTCGGCTACATCCAGTTTACCCTCAGATTTCTTAATCTCAATCACCTTTGTTGTTAAATCCGGGTTCTCAGCATTTTGTACGGTTACGTTTGCCGTAGTTCCGTCCGGTGTACCTGCATTGAAAACATTTGGGCGTAATGTGAAAATTTTAACCGGACTTGTCAATTTAATATCAAGAAGCACTTTACCGGCATAAATTGGACGAGTTGCAATCAATTCACCGTTTTGAATTTCGATTGACGTACAATCCATTGCGAGTCCGGCATCAATTCGTGCGGATAATCGGGGAGCTAAGTCTTTCCCCAGACTTGTATTGCCGATAAATACTATAGAGCCGTTTACATTTTTAATATATTCCGACAGAATTTTAGAATAACCGCTTGGAGAATAGTCCTTCAGTTCCGCATTTTTTATATGAGTTACATTGTGAATTCCAAATCCTCCAACCTGATCAAGATTTTCGATTTCATTACCGATTACAACAGCTTCGGATTCGAATGATAGTTTAGCAGCAAACTCTGATGCGGCTTTAACTGCTTCCAAAGACGCTTTCTTGATCTGCCCGTTTCTCTGTTCAAGTATTGCAATTATTTTATTCATTTGTCACCTCTATATTACCTTTGCTTCTTCGCGAAGCAGTCTTACCAATTCCGGAACCGCCGAAGCATCGGTGCCTATTATTTTCCCTGCCTGTTTAGGAGCAGGTCTTTTCATTCCTACTATTTCAACAAAATTAGCCGCAGCAGTTATTGTCTTTTCTGCTATTACTTTTTTCTTTGCAGCCATAATTCCTTTTAACGATGCATATCTCGGCTCGTTCAATCCTTTTTGTGCGGTTATTACTGCCGGAAGAGAGGATTCTACAACTTCTTTTCCCCCTTCTATCTCACGCTCGGCCGTAATTTTTTGCCCGTCCAGAGTAAATCCAACAACAACTGAAATACAATTATAACCGAGTATTTCAGACGTAATCTGTCCAACAACAGAATTATCGAAATCAACTGATTGTTTCCCGAAGAAAACCAATTCGGCATTCTGATTTTTTATTTCCTCTGCAAGAGCTTTTGCGACTGCCAGAGAGTCCCTGTAGGAATCGTCTTTAAGAAGAACGGCTTCGTCAACTCCCATTGCAAGAGCTTTACGAAGAGTTTCCTTATTTGCTTCACCGCCAAGACTGATAGCAACTGTCTCGCCTCCGGTTTTTTCCTTGGTCTTCAATGCTTCTTCAATTGCAAATTCATCGTAAGGATTCAACACATATGTTACACCGGCAGGGTCGATTCCTTTACCCTCGCTTGAAATATTTATTTTTGCGGCTGTATCCGGTACATGACTAATACAAACAGCAATTTTCATCAATCCTCCCTGAAAAAATTAAATAATATTACTGTTTTCGATTTTCGAGCTGCAATATAATCAAAATTTATTTTTAGGGAGCAATTTTATAACTTGTCGTTGTAAATGGGAACTCTTATGCAGACAGAAAAACCTGAAGGAATTATAGAGCCCGATATAACAAACGAATCCACTACCGGAATTCCGTACAAGGTAATTCTTTTTAACGATGATGTTCATTCATTCGATGAAGTGATAAATCAACTTATGATCGCAATAAACTGCAGTTTTGAACATGCGCGTGCCCTGGCATTTGAAACTCATGTGAAGGGTAAATCCGTCGTTTTCACTGGCGACCTCGCAAAGTGTCTGAAAGTTTCTTCCGTTCTTGAGGAAATAGCTCTCCATACGCAGATTATTTCATAACATAAATCCTCCTTTTAGCGGTTTCTGGTTTTATAAAGTAATTATTCAAATGAAAATGGTTATATTTGAACCCCATTTTTTCTAATTGTTAAGAGATATAAATGCAGATTGGTTTAGTAGGGCTCCAATTTTCCGGAAAAACATCGCTTTTTAACACTTTATCAAAAGGGGCTACCCATTCACCAGGTCAGAAGGATGAAGCTTCCATTGAAGTTGTTAAAATCCCGGATGAGAGACTTGATAAGCTTTCAAAAATTTTCAATCCTAAAAAACAGGTGAACGCTACTATCGAAGTCTTTGATATCCCCGGCTTAAGAATGTCTGAAGATAATAAAGTTAAGATCACCTCCGGTTTCCTTAATAGCGTCCGGAATAACGATGCGCTCTTTTATATTGTCAGGGCTTTTAAGGACGATTCTGTCCCTCACCCTATGAATAGTATCAATCCTCTTAGGGATATCGAATTTCTTGAGACGGAATTTTTACTTTCCGATCTAGCGTTCCTGGAGAATCGTTTAGAGAAATTGAAAAAAGATCTTCAGAAATCGAAAGATGAAAAGCTGAAAAGAGAAATACCGTTAATTGAAAAGTGTTTTGCACATTGCGAAAAGGAATTACCGCTAAGGACTCTCATTCTTGATGAAAATGATCTTAAAATTCTCGGCGGATATCAGCTCTTAACTTTGAAGCCACTCGCTATTGCAGTTAATTATGATGAATCATCCATCCCCTTAGTTGATCAGGAAGTAAAAAACCTGAAAGATAATCTTCAGAAATCGGGTGCGATGGTTATTCCGTTCTTTGCAAAAATTGAACTGGAACTTTCACAGATGAGCGAAGAGGATCAAGCCGTCTTCATGCAGGATTACGGTATCTCCGAATCCGCCCTTGCAAAAATTTTGAGAACATCTTACGAAATACTTGGACTTCAATCCTTCTTTACGGTTGGCGAGGATGAATGCCGTGCCTGGACGATTAAGAAAAATTATAATGCGCAGCAGGCTGCTGGTGTTATTCATACCGACTTTTTCAATCGGTTTATTAGAGCTGAAGTAGTTCATTACGAGGATTTTCTTCAGCATGGATCTTTTAATAAATGTAAAGAAGCAGGTTCATGGCGTCTCGAAGGGAAAGAATATATAGTTAAGGATGGAGATATTCTTAACATTAGACATAATTGAAAGGAATTTCATTGAAAGTAGAAAACATTCGTAATCTTGCGATAATTGCTCATGTTGATCATGGCAAAACAACTTTAGTCGATTATATGCTTAAGCAGACAGGTGTTTGGAGAGCTAACCAGCAGGTTGATACCAGAATTATGGATTCCAATCAGCTGGAAAAGGAACGTGGAATTACCATACTTGCCAAGAACTGCAGCATTAATTATAAAGGGATTAAAATCAACATTGTAGATACACCCGGCCACGCCGATTTCGGCGGGGAAGTCGAACGGACTTTAAGAATGGTCAACGGTGTTCTCCTGCTTGTAGATGCTGCGGAAGGCCCTCTCCCTCAAACAAAATTTGTTCTTAAGAAATCTCTCGACCTCGGATTGAAACCGATTGTTGTTATAAATAAAATTGACAGAAAGGATGCCCGGCCAAATCAGGTTCTCAATGAAGTATTCGATCTTTTTGTTTCGCTCGGCGCAAATGATGAGCAACTCGATTTCCCGTTCGTTTTTGCAATTGCAAAACAGGGAATTGCCAAACTTCAGCTCGAGGATGAGAGAAGCGACTTGGAAGTCCTTCTCGAACAGATTGTTAAGCACGTTCCGCCTCCGACAATTACTGACGAGCCGTTCAGAATGCTAGTGTCGGCTATTGATTATAACGATTATCTCGGAAGAATTGGAATCGGAAGAGTCCACAGCGGAAAATTATCCGTCGGGGACCAGATAACTCTCATTACGCGCGAAGGGGAAAAATTTAATTCGAAGATCTCAAGGCTCTATACTTTTGAAAATATTAAGAGGGTGGAAGTTGATGAATTAAGCGCCGGCGATATAGGTGCCTTCGCAGGATTCGAAGATGTTGACATTGGAAATACTATCTGCAACCCCGCATTTACTGAACCTTTGCCCTTTGTTGCCATTGATGAACCGACTCTTACTATGAATTTTATTGTAAACAATTCACCGTTTGCAGGGCTGGAAGGGAAATATGTTACAACAAGAAATTTGAGTGAAAGACTTTCCAAGGAATTAAAAACGAATGTCTCTCTGCGTGTGGAAATGACCCAATCTCCGGATGTTTTCAAAGTTAGCGGAAGGGGAGAACTTCATCTGGCTATCCTTGTCGAAAATATGCGAAGAGAAGGGTATGAACTTCAGCTGAGCAAACCTGAAGTGATTATGAAAAAGATTGATGATGTGCTTTGCGAACCGTTCGAACACGTCATCATCGATGTGCCCGAAGAGTTTGTCGGCGTCGTTATTGAAAAACTGGGCAAGCGAAAAGGTGAAATGAAAAATATGATTTCATTTAATGATAATACGCGGCTCGAATTCTTAATCCCTGCAAGGGGACTTATCGGATACCGTTCGGAATTCATGACGGACACGAAAGGTACAGGAATACTTCATCACAATTTCCACGGATATGAACCATTCAAAGGTGAAATAAGTAATAGAACACGGGGTGCTCTTATCTCTATGGAAAGCGGAGTCGCCTCCGCATATGCTATGTGGAAACTTCAGGAAAGGACTCTCTTCTTTATTGAACCGGGTATTAAAGTTTATGAAGGAATGGTTGTAGGTGAAAATTCCAGGGACAACGATATGAGGATCAATGTTTGTAAAACCAAACAACTTACAAATATGAGAGCCTCAGGAGCCGACGAAGCTATCCGTCTGGAACCGCCCCGTTTATTAAGTCTCGAAACTGCTATTGAATGGATTAATGATGATGAATATGTTGAAGTTACGCCGCAGAATATCAGAGTTAGAAAAAAGTATTTAACAGAACTCGACCGTAAAAATGCCCGGCTTGCGGAGAAACAATCCGCTGGTTAAATTCTAAATGAAATTTTTGATTAAATGTGAGGTGTTATGAAAGCCATAGATGGTTTAGCCCCGGCGGTTCTATGGAATCGATTCTATGAAATCTCTCAGATTCCCCGTCCATCTAAACATGAGGAGAGAATTCGGCTCTACCTGAGAAACTTTGCCGGCACTAATAATCTTGAATTTAGAGAAGATAAAGTGGGTAATATTGTGATCACAATTCCCCCTAAACCCGGATTTGAAAACGTACCCGGCATTGTTCTTCAAAGCCATGTTGATATGGTCTGTGAAAAAAATAAAAATACTGACCACGATTTTTATAACGACCCGATTAATCTTGTTAGGGATGGTGAATGGATTAAAGCCGATGGAACCACTCTCGGTGCCGATAACGGTATCGGTGTTGCCGCAGCTCTCGCTATTGCAACCGATAACCATTTTAATCATGGTCCTATTGAATTACTCTTTACCGTTGATGAAGAGACAGGATTAACCGGCGCTAATAATCTTGAACCCGGTTTTATTAAGGGTAAATTCCTGTTGAATCTAGATACCGAGGAAGACGGATTTTATTATGTAGGCTGTGCCGGTGGTATGGATACAATGGGATCATTTAAAATCGAATCGGTTCAAATCGATGATTCATGGTTGCCCTATACTATTTTTGTCAGCGGCTTAAAAGGAGGACATTCCGGAATAAATATTTCTGATAAAAGAGCAAACGCAATTAAACTGCTTGCTCTCCTTCTTAATAAATTAAAAGTGATTGATTATTATGTCGTTATTATCTCAGGCGGTTCCAAAAGAAATGCCATTGCAAGAGAAGCTGAAGCTCAGATTCTGATTAAAAGTGAATATGAAGCAGTATTGCGCGAAAAAATAAACGAGTTCTCACTTGAATCGGTCCTTGAATTCAAATCGACCGACCGCGACTTAAAGATTACATTTGAAAAATCTGAAAGCGGAAAAACAGGAACAGTCTATACAAAGGATTTCACAAATAAAATCTTAAATGTTTTGCTCTCAATGCCTCACGGAGTAGTCTCAATGAGCCCGGATATCCCCGGACTTGTAGAAACCTCTACCAACCTTGCAACTGTTGTTGTTGAAAATGAACTGATGAAAATCGGCACAAGTCAGAGAAGTTCTATTGAGTCAGCAAAAAAGAATATTGCCGCATCCGTTAAAGCGGTGTTCGACCTGGCCGGTGCCGAGGTTATAGTGGGCGACGGGTACCCGGGCTGGCAGCCGAACCTGGATTCCAAACTGCTTCGCCTTTCCAGAAAAGTATTTAAGGATTTGTTCGGTCACACTCCTGAACTGAAAGCAGTTCATGCGGGTTTGGAATGCGGAATTCTGGGTGATAAATATCCGGGCCTGGAAATGATTTCTTTCGGACCGACAATTGAAGGTGCCCATTCACCCGATGAAAAAGTTAAAATTGAGGATGTTGAAAAATTTTACCGCCTCCTCAAGGCAATTTTAGTGGAAGTATCTAAGACTAAATAGATCCCGTCCCTTATGAAAGGGATTTTGTTCATTTAAATAAATTATATCGTCAGGATTATTTCCAACTAAAAATAGAGATGAAATGAAAAATGAACTAAAACTATATCCTGTCCCCAGAATTGAATCGATTCAGGATATGATCGTTCAATCGTCAAGAAAATTCAGCTCCAAAATTGCTTTGGAAGATCTAAATTCAACTCCTATCGGTAAATTGAATTTCAGAGAACTTCTTGATAACATTTTAAGGTTCGGTTCCGCATTAAGGGAAATCGGAATCAAAGAGCGTACTCATATCGCATTGATCGGCGAAAACCGCGTTCAATGGGCCGTATCCTATCTTACGGCTATGTGCTTCAATTATGTAATTGTTCCTATCGATAAAAATCTTACTACCAACGAGATAATGAATATCATGCATGAGTCGGACTCCGAAGCTGTTATTTTTGCCGGCTCCTACTCAGGAATTATGGCCGAAGGTAAATCATCTCTTAAAAAAATTAAACATTACATCTGTATGGACGAGACAGGCGAGGATAAAGAATTCCTCAATATGTCTAAATTAATCAGGCAGGCCAAAGAAATAACAACAGATAACCTTCCGAGGATTAATCCGAACGATCTTGCAGAGATTATTTTTACTTCAGGTTCACTGGGACGCGCAAAAGGTGTTATGCTTACTCAAAAGAACCTTGCGTCGAACCTGATGGATATGGTGAGCATGGTTCTAATAACCGAAGCCGACCGTTTCCTCTCCGTTCTTCCTATGCATCATACTTATGAATGTACGTGCGGTATGTTGTGCCCACTTTATTGCGGAGCCTCTGTGCATTATGCCCGCTCCTTGAAAACTGTAGTTGATGATATTCAGCAGGTGAAAGCAACTATTCTGCTCGGCGTTCCTCTCCTCTATGACAAAATGTTCCGGAGAATAGTTAAGACAATTAAAGAGAATAAGGTTAAAAATGTTATTGTACCGCCGCTTGTAAAACTTACAAACATTTTTGCCCAGGCAGGATTATCCAATATAAAGAAAAAAGTATTTTCAGAACTGCATCATAAATTCGGCGGAGCCGTAAGAATCTTTATTGCAGGCGGCGCCGCGCCCGACCCTCTTGTTGCAAAAGGTTTAAGAGAATTCGGATTTACTTTTATTCAGGGATATGGACTTACAGAAACCTCACCCATTCTGGCATTAAACCGTCTCGATAATTTGAAAGATAATGCCGCTGGAATTCCTCTCCCTTCAGTCGAAATTAAAATAAATAACCCCGACGAAAATGGAAGCGGCGAAATCTGGGCTAAAGGTCCCAGCGTTATGCTTGGATATTATAAAAATGATAAGGCAACTGCGGATACTTTTGATAACGGATGGTTTAAAACAGGGGATATCGGTTTCGTTGATAAGGATGGATTCCTGCATATAAACGGTAGACAAAAAAATGTTATTATTTCACGTACGGGCAAGAATGTATTCCCGGAAGAAATTGAAGATATCCTTAACAGAAGTCCTTTCATACTCGAATCCTTAATCTTCGGCGAAAAAGATCTTAAGCAGGATGAAATAATTGCTGCTCAGGTTGTTGCTGATGCCGAAGCGTTTATTGAATATTCCGGATCGAATAATGTATCTATTACCGGCGACCTGATTAATAAGATTGTTCAGGAGGAGATCGATAAAGCTAATAAACAGCTCCCATCCTATAAGCAAATTAAAAAAATATATATCCGCGAAAAAGAATTCGAAAAAACTACTACTCAGAAGATTAAAAGATATCTTGTTGGAAGCACAGACAATCAGGATTAGAAATTATTAGGGCAGCATCATAAACGGTGCTGCCTGCAATTAAGTTTATTTTTTCAACTGCTAATTTATTTCTGAAAATATAATTGGATAAACCGATTAAAATTGGCATAACGGGCGGAATTGGATCCGGCAAATCAATTGTAAGCGATTTAATCGAGAAGAGCGGCTTTGCTGTCATCCGTTCCGATCTCGTCGCTAAAGAATTAATGGCAACCGATCAGAAAATCCTTGGCAGAATTGTAAAAACTTTCGGAAAGGAATCTGTTGCCGGCGGCAAATTAAATACACATTACCTGGCCGGAAAAGTTTTTAACAATAAAAAAAATGTTGAATTGATTAATAGTATAGTCCATCCTCCTGTTATCCGGAAAATAAATGAAATGATTGAATCGGAATTCGCAAAATCGAAAATCGTTTTTGTTGAATCCGCCCTGATCTTTGAAGCAAAGATTAAAGATATGTTCGATTATGTTGTCCTGATTTATACCGCTAAAGATCTCAGAATTAAAAGGGTAATAAAGAGGGATAAAACAAATGAATCTGATATTATCTCGAGAATGACCTACCAGATTGACGATGAACTGAAAAGGGATAAAGTTGATTTTATTCTTGAAAACAATTCTACACTCGCAGAACTGAAGATTAAAGTTTCTTTCCTGTTAAAACTTCTCAATTCTATAGCTTCAAGTAGTAATTAAGACCTGTCGGTCCTTCCTTGATTTATATGGTATGTTAGGGTAATTTTGATAACTAATTTTTCAATTATAGGTGCTACTGTGAATCCATTTAACAAATTAATCGTCGAATTTGTAAAGTTATTACCAAAATCCGTTGTTTATCTGTTTGCTAAGAAGTATATCGCCGGCGAAAAACTTGAAGATGCCGTAAAAGTTGTTAAGGAATTGAATGCAAAAGGAATTGTTGCTACTATGGATGTTCTCGGAGAAGCTGTTACATCCAAAGCCGAATGTGAGGAAGCTAAGAAGGAATGTCTTGAAGTTCTTGATACGATCAATAAAAATAAGCTTAACTCCAATCTCTCTCTTAAGCCGACCCAGTTAGGACTTGTAATCGACCCCGACTTCTGTTACCAGCAGATATCAGAGATACTCGAGCGGGCAAAATCGTATAACAATTTTGTAAGAATCGATATGGAGGATTCGCCTACAACCGATGCTACTATCAACCTTTACAGAAAGCTTAGAGAGAAGTACAATAATGTTGGTATTGTTGTGCAATCTTATTTAAAACGGACACTCGACGATGTAAAATCACCGGAATTGAAAGGCACGAATTACCGGTTGTGTAAGGGAATCTATATTGAGCCTGAGGAAATTGCGTACAAAGGAAAACAGCCTGTCCGGGATAATTTTGTTAGGATTATGGAATACCTTCTTGATAACGGAAACTATGTGGGTATTGCTACTCATGATGATTATCTTATTGATCAGGCCTATAACCTGATTAAAAAGAAGAACATTGCCAGAGATAAATTTGAATTTCAGATGCTCTATGGCGTGAAGGAAAGGTCCAGAGACAGAATAAATGCCGACGGGTATAAAATAAGAATCTATGTTCCATTTGGAGATCACTGGTATAAATATTCAATACGAAGATTGCAGGAAAATCCGAACATGGCATGGCATATTACCAAGAGCATACTCACTTTTAACTGATTTTCAATTTTGCCTGTTTGAAAGATTAGAAAGGGATCTGTTACTAATAGAATGAATTTACTCGGAATAGAAACTTCATGCGATGAAACTTCGGTTGCAATTCTTTCGGACGGGGTGTTAAAAGCAAACCTTATTTCTTCACAGGATTTTCATCAGGATTTTGGAGGTGTTGTTCCCGAGCTCTCTAGCAGGGCGCACCTCCAGATTTTATTGCCTCTCATCAAAGATGCTCTCGCTAAGTCAAATCTTAAATTGCAGGATCTCGATGTTATTAGCGCAACTGCAGGTCCGGGACTTATCGGGGCTTTACTTGTAGGATTAACATTTGCTAAAAGCTTGTCATACAGTCTGGATAAACCTTTTATCCCTGTTAATCATATAGAGGGACATATTTTTTCCGGTTTTCTAATGGATGAAAAACCGGAATTCCCGTACCTCTGCCTTCTCGTTTCCGGAGGTCATACACTTCTGTTAATAGTAAAAAGTGATATTGAGATTATCCGTGTCGGATCCACTATAGACGACGCTGCGGGAGAGGCATTCGATAAAGTTTCCAAACTTCTCGGCTTGGGATATCCGGGCGGCCCAAAAATTCAAAGCGTATCTCAAAATTATGATTCAGAACTGATAAGTTTCCCCATTGCACGGTGTAAAAACGAATACGACTTTTCCTTCAGCGGACTTAAGACAGCTGTACTAAGGTATATTCAAAAAAAATATGGTACTGCTGATAATATTCCGGCCGATCACCTCCCGGTAATTGCTTCTTCATTCCAGTGGACAGCAGTTAAATCCCTAACTGATAAAGTAGAGAAGGCCCTTAGCAGTTTTGATGTAAAAGCTGTGTCTCTCGTCGGTGGAGTTGCGGCAAATAAACTCCTCAGGGAACAGTTCATTCGTATTGCAGACCGTTTTAATAAAAAGCTTGTAATCCCGTCTCAGGAATTCTGCGGGGATAATGCGGCGATGATAGCATACAGAGGAATGCGGCTTTATGAGTCGGGCTTCACATATTCTCTTGAATATAACGCATTCCCGGGTCTGCAGGATAATACAATTATCACGTCTTCCAGCCGGTAGATGTGATCGCCTTAATTTTTTTTATGCATTTTAGAATTTTTTCCCCCCTCATCTTATGGGTCTTTCCTATAAAAATAAAATCGATATATTTAAGAAACCGAATAAGGAACTCTATTGAATAATTCCTTCAAAAACATTCTTAAATCCGTCTTCTCCCGGAAAGAGATGATCTACATCGTTTCTTTTTTCTTCTTTGTCCTCGGTCTGCTGGTTTTCACTTTCTTCTTTCCCAACTATCATGATCTAAAAGAACCGGTTTTAGTTGAAGTAAAAAAAGGGCAAACGTTATCACAGATAAGTGATACTCTCTACCAGCGGAAAATTATTCCGAGTAAAATAAATATGAAGATTGCCGCTATCATCTACGGAGCGGAACGTAAAATTAAAGCCGGCCGATATGTTATCCCGAATGGATTGAGTTATCTTCAACTGGTCGAATTGCTTATTGAAGGCTCTCCTGATCCCGAAGTTTTAATTACAATCGGCGAAGGAATATGGCAGATGGATCTTGCAAAATTGTTGAAGGAAAATTTCGGGATCGATTCTTCCAGTGTGATTGAACTCAGCAGAAGTAAATCGTTCTTAAATTCGCTTGGTATTTATGCCGATAATCTGGAGGGTTATCTTCTGCCGGAAACATATTTCTTTTATGCGCATAGCGCCCCGGAGGAAATTCTACGTAAACTTGCTTCTGAAATGGATAAAATCTTTTCGGATAATAAAGTAATTGCGCGTATGAAGGAATTGAATATGGATAAGCACAAGATTCTTACAATGGCTTCCATAATCGATGCGGAGTCGAATCTTTTCAGCGAGTTTAAGACTATCTCGGGTGTTTATCACAACCGGCTTAAAAAAGGCATGCTTCTGCAGGCGGATCCGACTGTCCAATATCTGATTCGGGACAGGCGAAAGAATAAAATCTATTTCAAGGATCTTGAGATCGATTCGAAATATAATACATATAAATACGCCGGACTTCCGCCATCACCAATCAATAATCCTGGAAAAGACGCAATCTACGCTGCGCTTTATCCGGAGAATCATAAGTATCTCTATTTTGTAGCAAACGGGCAGGGCGGTCATTATTTTTCAACAAACATGAATGATCACTCCGTTAATGTCTCACGTTACAGACAATGGCGTGCGTCTCAAAAATGAATATGAAATTTTTATTTAAAATATCTTACTGTTTGAAATTTCTGCACCTCTTGACGGCATTGTTAATTTTTAATTCATGCGCAAGCCAGCTGCCGCCGGGCGGAGGTGAGATTGATAAAACTCCACCTGAAATTATTGGGGTATTTCCGCAAAACGGTTCAACAGATTACAAAGATGATTTTTTTGAATTGATTTTTTCAGAATACGTTGATAAGAGGTCGGTTCAGGAAGCGATTTTTATTTCTCCTCCGTTAAATAAATCACTTATATATGATTGGAGCGGAAAACGTCTTTCGGTATTCTTTCAGGATACACTTAAAGAAAATACAACTTATACCGTGACTCTTGGCGCCGAAGTTGCCGACCTTAATAATCAGAATAAGATGATTGAACCGTTTACATTTGCATTCTCAACCGGCGGCACAATAGATAGCGGAAAAATCGCCGGGAAAATATACGACGTCGATCCCGGCGGCATTATGGTCTATGCTTATGTGAAAAATGACCACGAAGTAGATCCTTCGGTTCGAAAGCCTGATTATATATCCCAGGTCGGTAAGAACGGAAAATTTATCCTTATGGGTCTGAGTGAAGGCGAATACAGGGTCTATGCATTAAGGGATAACCTGAGGGATTTCCTGTATCAGAGTAATGAAGATCAGTTCGGCGTTCAATTTAAAGACTTAAAATTAAGTGGTGAACAGAATGTAATTACAAATTGCGATTTCCTCATGAGCAGGGAGGATACTATCCCTCCGAAAATCAGCAGCGTTGTTATGAGAGACCGTAATCATTTCTTAATTGAATTTTCCGAACCGGTCGATAGTACAAATATTCTTAACACGAACTTTTTCGTTTACGATTCCACTTTACAGAAGCAGTACAATATTAAATACTTTTTCAAAGGCGACTCACGGCCCGGTCAGTATTTCCTTTCAATAAGTGACTCACTGGTTAACGGAAATAAAATTTACCTGACGGTTAATTCCATCTATGATAGAACCGGTAATATCAATCCATCTGAAAGTATTTCAATAACTCCAAAGGCCGATCCGGATACTATCCCTCCTAAAATACGCAAGATTGCCGGTTCAATGCAGGGAGAAAAAGTGGATTTCATTAATCCTGTAATCACTATTAAGTTCGACGACGGATTTTCGCGCGCAGGCATTGAAAGCGCAATAACTATTGACGACGGTAAGGGGATTATATTTCCCGTTGAGATCAGTTTTGTTGATGACGCATCATTCGATGTCAGGATTAAAAGTAAGCTTCAGCAGCGGAAAGACTATTTATTAAAACTGGATTTAAATAAATTTATTGATGCTGCAGGCAATACTACCGATTCGTTGCATATTCACAAATTTACAACCAACAGCGAACTCGATTTCTCCGGCGCCGCAGGTGTGGTCTCCGGAATAAATGACCCTTCGGATGTATATGTGGAATTAAAAAGTATTGAAAGCGGAAGTAATACTTATATCAAAAAGATCGGTAAAGACAAATCCTTTAATGTCGATAGAATTGTACCGGGTAAGTATTTGCTGAACAGTTTTATCGATAAAAATAAAAACGGTAAATATGACCACGGTAAAGTGAAGCCATTCACATATGCTGAAAAGTTTACATTCTACCCGGATACTCTTAATCTGAGAGCTCGCTGGCCAGTTGTTGATTTGATCCTGGATTATTAATTATAAAGAAAGTATTTACCCGATAAATTTCTGAATGATGTGAGGTCTTTTCTTAAGTAATCTTTGATTGCATCTACTTTATAATCTCTGCTGAATAATATTCTTACCCTATCGGTGCCCATAACCTTATCGAACATCTTGATCCTCGTTGAATCGGTCAGATCGAAAATCTTTTTGTCCGGGTAGAGATTATTGTGGACCTCCATAAAATAGAACTGCAGTTCCATAAGATTTACTTTGTCGTAATCAGTTATATGTATTTGAACGCCCTTTAATATTTTATCGATCCAGATACCGTAATTAGTTCTGTAAATTATCGGCCGGAATCTGACTCCCTTAAGTTTTAAATCGTTCATCCTTGCCGAAAGTGTGTCGGGATCAATCCACTCTGCTGCAAACGTCTGGAAGGGAAGAGTATAACTAATTCCTATCGAAATTGTTACGAGCTCGCCAAGTATTCCGGAACCGACTAAATAAAAGGGCGTTGAACTGTAAGGTACATTAGTAGAAGAAGGAACCCAGATAAGGCCGGTATCATAAAAATGCATCCATCGTTCCCATCCCACCATCTTAACAATATGCAACTTACATTTAACACTGTCTTTAAGCATTCCTTCTTCGTTTATTAGCGTGGCGAGTTCTCCGCATGTTAGCCCATATACATATGGAATTTTGAATGGACTAACGAATGAAGTAAAACCATCTTCAACGATGTTCCCTTCGATTCTCAAGCCGCCGAGCGGATTAGGCCGGTCAAGAATGATAAATTCCTTTCCGGATTCTGCCGCCGCTTCCATTGCCAGTCCTAATGTTGTGATATATGTATATGCTCTGCATCCGATGTCCTGAATATCATATACAATCGCGTCAATATTCGTAAGCATTTCCCGGGTCGGCTTCGTCCGCTTTCCGTAAAGAGAATAATATTTAATCCCTGTAGTTGAATCGGTAAAATCCTCAACTGATTCACCGGCGGTGTTTAATCCGTGAAAACCGTGCTCGGGGCTGTATACAGAAACCAGTTGCAGATTCTCTGCTCTGCTTAAAAGATCAACTGTTGAGACAAGTCTGCTGTTCAATCCAGTCTGATTGGTGATTAATGCGATCCTCTTATTCTCTAAAAGCGTAAAATTATCTCTCTCCAGCAGATCAATACCCAATAATACTTTCGGAGTCTGAGTAAATAGTACTAAGGGAAAAAATAAAAAGAGGAGGAGAATTTTTTTTATCATAATGGCATTAACGATTTGGTTATTATTTCAAGAAGTCCTGATGTCGTTCTGTCTGTCTCCTCAAAAATAATATCGGCTCTCTTTCTTATTTCACCTGCGATTGTCTGATTGCTCAGCGACCCGCAATTGATCAGCACATTTAAATAAGCTCCCTGAGCAGACGATCTTACAAGAGAAATTGCAACACCGGCATCAGAGAGCGAGTTTTTGTTCCCTTTCTCGGAAATAGTTTTAAGAAGTGGGAGCAATTCATAACAGAGTCGCATCACTTCCGAAGGAACCTCCGCGGCTTCTATTGTTGCTTCTTCTATTTTTGCATTACGCAGAACTTTATCGTTTTCCGTTTCTTTGGGGAGTTTGAATGCCTCCATCACTTTGTCGAATGCTGCATTGTCTTTCTTTGCCAGCTCAACAAAATCACTCTGGTATTTAGTCAATTTATCTTTTAATTGGGTCATCTCTGCCTCAACTTCAGCATATTTCTTCTTGCCTATTGTAAGGTTGCATACCATAGTACCGAGTCCGCTTGCCAGCGCACCGCACAGCGCTGCAACATTTCCGCCGCCGGGTGTAGGTGATCCGGAAGAGAGTTCGTTCAGATATTCCTGTATTGTTCTGGATAATTCCATTTTACCTCCGTAGTTGATCAGATCATTAATCAATCTGGTTTAGATCATATATTCAATTATTTTTTCTTCAGGTTTGAAAGTGTTCAGTGTACTCAGGCCGAGATGATTAATCGCTTCTTCAACCAATCTGTTCTCATTTGTTTCTTTTCCGCCTGTATAAAACCTGCCTGCCTGAAGCATTGCTTCGAGAGGAACAAGTCCAACGATTTCGCTACCGTTAACTTCAGCACCGAGACGCGCCGCTTCCTTTTTCACTTCTTCAAATGCTGTGTGCATTGGTGTCACATTATAATTTGTAAGATTAATTGAAACCTGCGTACAATTGTATTTCTCAAGTGAAACACCCATTCCTTTGAATTCTTTTAAACGTCCCGGCACTTTCACAGTTTTCCCGTCAACCTTTATCAGATTGCCGTTCTCATCGCGTTTTGAATATCCGCTTTCCCTTAATACTTCAGCAATTTCCTTCGAATATTTTACGTCGGTTGAAATGATATTAACATTGTAAGCTATGAGGAAGAATCTCGACCCTGTAACAATTGCACCTAATTTCGGATTAAAAACAGGTGAACCGAAATCGGGTGACCAGGTCGGGTCCTTGAGTTTATCCTTCAATCCTTCATATTCACCCTGACGTATACTGGATAAACTCTTTCTTTCAGGTTTGCGGGCTGCACTTTCATAAAGATAAACGGGCACGTTTAATTCTTTGGATATAATTTCTCCGAAACGCTCAGAAATTCTTACGCATTCTTCGGTGGTTACATTGGAGACCGGTACAAACGGAACTACGTCAATAGCTCCGAGACGCGGATGTTCTCCTTTGTGATTTCTCATATCGATTAATTCCGCTGCGGCTTTACATGCATTAACTGCTCCATTTAGAATCCCTTCCTCGTTCCCGGCCATTGTAACTACAACACGGTTATAATCTGCATCCGGTTCCAGGCTCAGTAGTTTTACGTTCTTTGTATTTTTTATTGCTTCTTTGATAGCAGAAAAAGTTTTTTCATCCTTACCTTCACTGAAATTCGGTACGCATTCAATAATTTTAGGTTTTGCTGAATTCATTACAATCATTTCTCCGTTTTACTTTTGTAAATTATCTCGCCTTTTTTAATAGTCATTGAATTTAAGTTTTGTCCTATATTATAAATTATATCCTGATACTCCCGGGCTTTAAATACGGCAAAATCCGCCTGTTTACCTATTTCAATACTACCGGTGATCCTGTTCATATCAAGTGCTTTTGCCGCATTTATTGTAACGCCGCTTATAATTTCCTCGGCTGTCATTTTCATTTTAAGTGCGGCAAGACTCATTATGAAATGAAGATCGGGAATATTCGATGATCCCGGGTTATAGTCGGTTGATAGGGCAACCGTCGCATTGTTTTTCAGCAGCTCACGTGCAGGGGCATACTGATAATCAAGAAAAAATGAGACGCCCGGCAAAAGAACCGCCACAGTATCGGAACCGTTCAGCTTATGAATATCTTCATTTTTAATTACTTCCAGGTGGTCCACTGAAAGTGCTTTGTGTCTGAGGGCTACATCAAGGCCGCCTACATTGTTAAACTGTTCTGTATGAAGTCTTAATTTGTATCCCAGTTTTTTTGCTTTCGAAAAAATTCTATCAACTTCTTCGCTGCTGAAAGCTCCTTTTTCACAGAATGCATCCACATGCCCTGCAAGATTATTTTTTATTATGAAGGGAAGAAGCTCTTCCGAAATTATTTTTAAGTATTTATCATGGTCGTTTTTGTATTCCGGCGGATAGGTATGAGCGCCGAGAAACGTTGGTATAATTTCTATAGGCAGCGAATTCTTGAAATAATTGATTACCTGAAGCAGTTTTATTTCGTCGTAATAACTCAAACCGTATCCGCTCTTTATCTCCAGAGTTGTTATTCCCTGAGAAATAAAAAGTCCGATTCTCGGTTTTATGATTTCCACTAATTCTTCGAAAGTTGATTGCCGGACGGCTTTAACCGTAGAGATTATTCCTCCGCCGGAAGCAGCGATCTCCTCATAAGTAGCTCCACGCAGACGCATCAGAAACTCATTCGACCTTGAACCGGCAAAAGCCGTATGCGTATGGCATTCAACCAGTCCGGGCAGTATTGTACAATCTTTAACGTCGATAACTTGATCAAACGAATTATTTGCAACTGAGTAGTCCGGAACTATGTCTTTTATTATCCCATTTTCAACTATAATCGAATGATCGTACAACGGATCGATTGAGGTAAGGTCAATGCCTCTTTTCAGGTTTTTCCCCTTTGTATCAACGGTAACTATTTGCGAAGGTGCTTTTAATAGTTTTTTCATCTGTTAAAAATCTGTTTAAATATCTTTATTCAATATGATTTTAAAAATAGATAATTCAGGACTTTATTTTCTATTCTTTTTGTTCAAAAGATGTGATTTTCGTATTTTTACCTTATTGAAAAGTAAGTAATAGGGTTCAAATGCCTTCTAAGTATAAAATTCTTTTTATCACCTCGGAAGTTGTCCCATTCATTAAAACAGGCGGTTTAGCAGATGTATCCTCAGCTTTGCCACAGAAATTGCAGGAATTAGGTCACCAGGTTCGTATTGTTGTCCCTAAATATGGTGCAATTGATGAACGGAAATACAAAATCCACGAAGTTGTTCGACTCAAGGATCTTAAAATAAATATTGGGAACAAAGAAGTTGTTTTTTCACTTAGATCTTCATTCCTGATAGGACCAAAAACCAGGGTTCAAATCTATTTCCTTGATAATCCCGAATTTTTCGGGAACCGGCACAGTCTCTATTCCGACCCATTAAGCGGCGAGGACTATCCTGATAATGACGAAAGGTTTATTCTTCTTTCGCGTGCTGTCTTTGAACTCGTTACTAAATTAGGCTGGGTTCCGGATGTAATCCACAGTAATGACTGGCAGACCGGACTAGTACCGGCTTACCTGAAATCGATGTTCGCAAAAGATCCTTTATTCTCTCCGATTAAAACACTTTTCACAATTCACAATCTGGCTTTTCAGGGGGTCTTCCCCAAGACTTCATTTGCTAAAACTGAATTGCCAAAAGAAATGGAGAGTGAAAAGGGGATTCTGCATAAAGGTAAAGTTAATTTTCTGAAAGCAGGATTGGTTTATTCTGATATGATTACAACCGTTAGCGAAACTTATGCAAAGGAATTATGCCTGAAGAAAGATTTCGGTGCCGGCTTGCAGGATGTGCTCTGTAAACGTAAAAAGGATATGTACGGCATCATTAATGGAATTGATGAAGCAATCTGGAATCCTGAAATAGATAATAAAATTGCTCAGAAATATTCAGCCAGGAACCTGGAACATAAGAAGGAGAATAAAAAAGCTCTGGCTGATAACTTCGGATTTAAGTATGATGAAAAGGTTCCTGTTATCGGTATGATCTCCAGATTAATCGAGGATAAAGGTCTTGATCTTCTGGAAAAGGCTTTTCCACAGTTAATGAAATTGAACCTCCGTCTAATCTTACTCGGTACGGGCGATAAAAAATATCATAAATTTTTCACAAGCGCGGCTTCCAAATATCATAATAACTTCTCCTGTTTTATCGGATTTGATGAAGAACTTGCTCATCTTATTGAAGCAGGTTCGGATATGTTCCTAATGCCTTCGAAGTATGAGCCTTGCGGACTCAATCAGATGTATAGCCTGATGTACGGTACTGTTCCAATAGTTCGTTATACTGGCGGTCTGGCTGATACCGTTCAACCGTTCAATCCGAAATCTAAATCGGGTAACGGATTTGCTTTCGAAAAATATGCCGTTGGCGATATGATTGCTGAGATTAAAAAAGCGATCAAGATTTTTTCTTCGGATCAGGAAACCTGGCAGACAATTATGCGGAACGGTATGAAATCTAATTTCACCTGGCTCAGCTCAGCCAAGAAGTATCTCGACTTATATAAAAAGCTTACCGATTAATTGATGCAGCACGCGGTTTTTTTAGACAGAGACGGTACTATCAATTTTGACCCCGGATACCTGAAGGATCCCGAATTGGTCAATCTTTTTCCGGGTGTTGCCGAATCTATTAAAAAACTGAAAGACCAGTTTGGCTTTAAAATAATTGTAATCTCTAATCAGGCGGGTATTGCTTACGGAATGATGACTGACCTAGATGTGATAGCTGTCAATAATAAAATTAACTCGCTTCTGATGGAAAAAGGTACTTCAATCGATCATTTTTATTTCTGCCCGTTTCATCCTGATTATAGTAATGAAGAAGATTCAAAATGCAGGAAACCATCTCCGTATATGATTGTACAAGCTTCTAAAGATCATGGATTAGATTTGAATAGATCTTATATGGTGGGTGATAAAGGAATTGATGTAGAATGCGGACTTAATGCCGGTATAAAAACAATTTTAATAACTCATAGTAATGACAATAGAGAAATTAATAGCTTGCATAATCAAGGGAAAAAGCCCAATTTTGTAGCCGCTAATTTCATAGATGCATGCGACTTTATTGTCAGGGATTACCTGGAGGTTAATACTTGAATAGGCTTTATAAGTTTCTTCTTATCCCGATCCTTTCGATTTTTTTTATATCGTGCAACGAGGATCCAACTTCAACCGGAGCAGGCCTGCTGCCGGAAGACGGCAAAATTCAATTCAAACAATTCGATACTCAGAATTTTCCGGTAACCCAATCATCTGCTACTTTTAATGCCGATGTCGACTTAGATCAGTCAATTACTCTATTGTTAGGAAAAAATTCATATGCAGAATCTGTAATGCTGCTGAATTTCCCCAACCCTTTTTCAGACTCTATGATTACTTATTATAAGAATAATCAGTTTAAAGTTAGAAAAACATGGATGGAGATGATGCCGGTGTATAAACTCGGTGAAGAATCCCGGACTTTCGATTTTAATGTCCATCAGATTCGATCCGCATGGAGTTCTGCCGGATTTGATAAAGATAGCCTTGCGCAACTTAATTATGATGCTGTTAATGTTTCGTTCGATAAAAATATTACCGATTCATTGATTACATTTAAAATCAATAACAGTGTTGCAGAAGAAATGTTGAATTATCAGGCCAACTCAACAACAGGCACTAAGAATTATGGATTCTATTTTAAACCGACTTCAAACTGCGAACGTATTGTCGGGTTCAATTCTTATGATGGATTTCTAGATGGAGAATTCCTGCCCGTCCTTAAAATTGAATATGAACTAAAAACTACCACCGTAGATACAATCTTAGTGTCCCCGTTAGTTGATATCCATGTTGTAACCGGTTCTGTACCGACTCAAAATCAATTCATTTATCTTCAAGGCGGACTGGTATCAAGAGGTTTTCTTTCATTTGACCTTTCTTCACTGCCGAAAGAAATAATCGTCAATAGTGCAAAACTGGAGCTTACAGTAGATACCTTAAAATCTTTTAACGGGGTCCCTGCTTCCGATTCTATCGAGGTTAAGGCTCTTAAGGATAGTGTCGCAAAAACTTTTACATCAGATAGTCTGATTGTTTCTGTCTTGAAAAAAACGAATAACATCTATTCCGGTGAAATTACCTGGCTTATTCAGAGATGGCTCTCTTCTACCATTGCCGGTGTAAATCAGGGGATGCAATTATCACTTGCTGATGAAGTGAGATCAGCTTCCAGGATTGTAATCCATGGTAGCAGATCAACAGATTTACTTAAAAGACCAAGGTTAAAAATTGTTTACATGCAGAAGAAATAAATGAATAAAACTAAATTTATAATTGTTTTACTCTTGCTTTCATTGCCGCTAGATGTTTTACCATCCGGCGGGTCAATCTATTCGAGATATGGTCTGGGAGATTTTTATTTTTCTTTTTCAGCGAGAAGAATGGCACTGGGTGATCTTGGAATAGCTACAGCCGACTTCGACTATCTTAATTACCTTAATCCGGCCGGCTGGAATAAAGTAAGATTGTCCCGGTTCGAAACGGGTATTATAACTCATGGAAACGGTATCTCGTCCAATTCGTCATCTGTATTTCATACCCAGACAATTTTTTCAGGAATGATGCTCGGATTCCCATTGGAAAGAGATCTCGGATTAACTTTAGCAGGCGGTATTGTACCGTATTCCAATGTAAATTATGATGTTTCCTATGAGGAAGATGATCCGATTGCGGGTAAGCATTTTGTTCAATACAATGGAGACGGCGGATTATCTAAAGCTTTCATCGGATTGTCTGTAAAACTCCCGTTCGATTTTGCTCTTGGAGCTTCATTCGACTACTTTACTGGTAAGATCGAACATATTTCTTCAGCTGAATTTGGACCTGAATCTGAATTTATAAGTGCTTCTTTTGCCCGGGATTACAGCTATCATGGTATCGGGTTTACACTCGGACTTATTTCGAATAACCTGGCAGACATATTTGGTTCCGAATTTATTAAGGATCTTAGACTTGGATTTATTTATTCCAGCCAGTCCCAATTGAATACTGACACTACAGTAACATCGACTACTCTCATCGGAGATGTCGAATCTTCAACCGGTTCTTTTAAGACTGAGTTGCCGGGTAGAATTGGTGTTGGAATCTCATTGATGGTTAACGGCGGTTATTCAATTACTGCCGATTATCTGTATCAAGCTTTCAGTAATTATTCTGCCAACGGGAAAAACTTCGGTGTTCTAAGGGATTTAAGTAAAATCAGCCTCGGTGTGGAATACCGCAACCCCGATGTTAGATCATATTCTTTCTGGGAACAGGTTATGTTGAGAGGAGGTTTAAGCTATGAAAGCACTCAATACGAATTTAACGGTAAAGGTATAGATCAGATTTCATTATATACCGGTTTTTCAATGCCGCTTGGATTCGATAATACTCTGGATCTTGGTTTCCAGTTTGGCAGAAGAGGAACAAAAGAGGGAAATTTATTAAGTGAAAATTTCTATAAATTTTCCATAACTTTGAGCATTGGTGAACTCTGGTTTATCAGAACCGAAAGATAAATTAATAGAAGGAACATAAAATTGAAACGTTTACTACTTTTAACTTTACTGGTCGTTGGATTTATTTCCAATAATGAACTGTCTGCTCAGAATGATCAGGTAACTTTCAGCCTGTTCTATGAATATCATAAGAATAAGGATTTTGTGAGCGCTGTTGATTACGGCTGGCAGGTTGTTAATGGTGATCCGTCTCCCTGGTTAAAATATAAGATCTTCCCTAAAATGGAGGAAATTCTCTGGTACTTACACGATAGTTCTAAAGTGTCCGATCAGCAGAAACTGGCTATAAAGGATACTATTCTTTATTTCTACGACAGGGCAATTAAATATGAGCCGAATCTTGAAGGTTTCTATACCGCCAGAAAAGCCTATGTTATGGAAGTCTGGATCCAATCGAATCCTCTCGAAATTATTTCTCTTTACGAAGCTGCCATGGCTAAAGATCCGTCGCTGGATATTTTCTACAAAGACCGACTTGGGGTTCTCTACATAGCTAATGCAACAGAGGAGAACGATCTAAAATTGAAGGCACTTGATCTTTACAGCAAATTAGCTGAACAGGAACCTGATAATCCATTATGGAATCAGAAACTTGAAACGATTGCCGAGAATATTGACGAACTTGTTCCGATTATGAAAAAAGCCTGGGAATTTGATAAAGAAAATTTGGAAAAGGCTTATAAATATGCGGCTACATGTATTCGTGCTCAGGATTTTGAACAGGCGCAGATTCCTCTTGAGTTTCTTACTACTAAAGCTCCTGAAGTTATTAATTACTGGAAACAGCTTGCCAGTGTATATGAAAAACTTGATTTGAATGATAAAGCAATTAACGCATATAAAAAATTAATCGATCTTCAACCCGATAACCGGGATAATTATCTTAACCTTGCTCTTGTTTATAAAAGAATGGAACAACTTTCCGTATCCAGGACTTATCTCCTGAGAGCAATGAAAATTGATCCTAACTGGGATTATCCGGTTTTCATTGAAGCTCAGCTTTATGAACAGGGAGCCAGAGCTTGTGAATTCGATTTTATGGCTAAATGTGTTTATCTGCTTGCGGTTAATACCTATCGTAAAGCTGCATCTTTGGGCGGACAATTCTCTAATACAGCCTCTGAAAGAGTCAGGGCACTGCAGAATTCAATTCCTATGAAAGAAGACTACTTCTTTAGAAAATTGAAATCGGGTGATACAATTAGAATTGAAGGTGCATGCTACTCCTGGATTGATCGTAGTGTTGTTGTTCCGTAAAATCAATTAATGAAAAACGGTTTGAAATGAAAAATTATCTCAATGCTGATCCTGAAATTCTGCGTGTATCTAATCTTGAACTAGAGAGGCAGGAATCACATCTCGAATTAATTGCTTCCGAAAATTTTGTTAGTCCGGCCGTTCTACAGGCCGCCGGCTCTGTGTTAACAAACAAATATGCCGAAGGATATCCCGGCAAAAGATATTATGGCGGCTGTGAGTTTGTTGATATGGCAGAAGATATTGCAAGAGACAGGCTTAAAAAATTATTCGGTGCTGAATATGTTAACGTTCAGCCTCACAGCGGATCTCAGGCAAACATGGCTGTTTATATGGCTCTTCTTAAACCCGGTGATACTATCCTGGGCTTGAGCCTTGACCATGGTGGCCATCTTACTCACGGCTCGCTCGTGAATTTCTCGGGTCAGATTTATAGATCTGTTCCGTACATGCTTAATAAAGAAACTAAAACATTAGACTATAACCTGATTGAAGATCTTGCAAAAAAGGAAAAACCGAAGCTGATTGTTATGGGCGCCAGTGCATACTCTAGAGACTGGGACTATGCGAAATTCAGAGAGATCGCTGATAAAGTCGGATCTCTGCTTATGTGCGATATGGCTCATCCGTCCGGATTAATTGCCAAGGGCCTTTTAAATAATCCCTTACCTTATTGCGATGTAGTAACTTCTACGACTCATAAAACTCTTCGGGGACCTCGCGGCGGTGTTATACTCGTTGGAAAAGATAAAGATAATCCTATGGGCATTAAAACACTTAAAGGCGATCGATTGAAATTAATCTCCGAGGTTTTCGACGGCATGGTTATGCCCGGTATTCAGGGCGGACCTCTTATGCATATAATAATGGCTAAAGCTGTTGCTTTCGGAGAAGCTTTACAGGATTCCTTTGCGGATTATGCACGTCAGGTTATTAACAATGCTAAAACACTTGCTAACGAATTAATCGGGTATGGCTACGATATTGTCTCGGGCGGAACCGATAATCACCTGATGCTTGTCGATCTTACTGCAAAAGGTTTAAGTGGTAAGAAAATTGAAAATGCTTTAGGCCTTGCTGCTATAACTGTCAATAAAAACATGATTCCGTTCGATACTAAAAGTCCTTTTGTTACAAGTGGCATAAGAATCGGTACTCCTGCGGTTACTACAAGGGGAATGAAAGAAAATGAAATGAAGTTGATAGCGGAATTTATTAATAGAGCTATTATCAATTCTGAAAACGAATCTGAACTGAAATCCATCCGTAATCAGGTGGGTGAACTCTGTTCCGGATTCCCGTTGTATCCCGACCTAAAAACTAGTTAAGAACTGCGGTGAGTAAAAAGGAAATATCTGGTTCGGACACTTCAAGTGAAAAAGAAATTGAAATGACTTTCCTTGAGCATCTCGAGGAACTCAGATGGCGGATTATTTATGCTTTAATCGGAATCGTTATTGGCACTGTCATTGCCTGGATCTTTATCGATTTCTTTGTTGATCAAATCCTATTACTCCCCGCTAAAAAAGCTAATTTCAACCTGCAGAACCTGCGTCCCTTCGGACAGCTCTTTCTCTTCTTTGAAATCGCAATTATAATAGGATTGATCTTCAGCTTCCCGAATGTTGTCTATCAGCTCTGGAAGTTTATTTCGCCTGCCCTTCGTGAAAAAGAGAAAAAATATATTTCTGCGATTGTAATTTTCACTACACTTTGTTTTCTCATTGGAGTTGTCTTCGCCTATTTCGTAATGCTTCCATTTACACTTAAATTTGCTGCGCAGTTCGGCTCTCAGGATATTGTAAATAACTTTGCAATTGACGAGTATTTTTCGATTATTCTCAGTGTTATTATTGGAGCAGGACTTGTATTCGAATTACCGATGCTCTCATTTTTCCTTTCGAAGATCGGCATTCTGAATCCGGGAATTATGAAAAAGTACAGACGTCATTCAATCGTAACAATTTTAATTTTTGCCGCTCTCTTAACACCCGGTACTGATCCGGTCTCGCAGGTCATTTTGGCCATTCCATTGGTTTTCTTATATGAAATAAGTATTTTAGTTTCAAAAATATTTCAAAAGAAAACTTGAAAATAAATTCTCTTTCCGAAATCACTCATCTTATTGAATCTGATCTTGAACGGTTTAATGGATTGTTCAAACAATCCCTGAAATCTAAAGTCGGCTTGGTTGATCTTGTAACACGTTATATTCTTAAACAGAAAGGAAAGAAAGTTAGGCCTGTCCTCGTTCTTCTTTCTAGTAAACTGGCTGGTGGAATAAGCGAAAGAAGCTATAGAGGAGCTATACTTGTTGAATTGCTCCATACAGCAACACTTGTTCACGATGACGTTGTTGATAATGCTGAAACTCGAAGGGGTTTCCCATCCATCAATTCTGTCTGGAAAAATAAAGTTGCCGTTCTGATGGGGGACTACCTCCTTGCACGGGGACTTATGCTTGCAGTTGAAGGAAGTGATTTTGATTTCCTCGGCGTAATTACTAATACAGTAAAAAGAATGTCTGAAGGTGAATTGCTCCAGATAAGTAAAACACGAAAACTTGACAACGACGAAGAAACCTACTTTAAGATAATCTCCGATAAAACCGCCTCTTTGTTAACTACATGCTGCGAAATTGGTGCGAGAGCTGCGACAAATGATGAGAACAAAATAGCTGCGTTAAAAACTTATGGCGAGTACCTTGGTATTGCCTTTCAAATAAGGGATGATATACTGGATTATATCGGAACAGCCAAACTGTTCGGTAAACCTCTTGGCGGCGATATCAAAGAAAAAAAACTTACTCTTCCGCTGATATATGCTCTCAAAAAAGCTCCGCCTGAAGATTCAAAAAAAATAATTAAACTGATTAAAAACGGCGGAAAAAATCTGAATGTTAAAGAAGTGATCGATTTTGTTAAGAAACATGGTGGCATCAATTATGCGGAGAAGGTATCAAAGGATTTTGCTGAAAAGGCAATAGATGCTCTTAAAATTTTTGACGAAAATGAAATCCGTATTGCTCTCGAATCTTTAGTTAATTTTGTTGTTGACAGGAATAATTAATATTAAAAGGTCTTTTTCGGAAGTTTTCTATCTCAATTTTATGATAGAAAACTTTTTTGTTTTTATTCCCCATTTCTTATCTTAGCTCGTGGAATTTTTAAGAAATTCTACGGCATGTCTTAATTAAATAATCTAACTAATCTGGGATTTCAATCTGCTCTTTCGGGAAGACCAGGTTTCTTTTATAGAAGGGACTTTACTATAGGGATTAAATGAAAAAGACTGTTCTTGATTACGCACTAAAAATTCGCCTTCCATTAACTTTATTTGTAATTGCTGCAACGTTTGTGCTAACCTATTATATCTCCAGGCCCGAAAGGGACGGAATCGGTCATGCACCCGAACAGCCGATTAAATTCTCACATAAACTTCATGCCGGTACTATGGCTATCGACTGTCAGTATTGTCATACTGAAGTTGCTAAAGGAAGACATGCTACTATCCCTTCGGTAAATATCTGCATGAATTGTCATTCGGTTGCACGTAAGGATAAACCGGAAATTGTAAAATTAACTCAATACTACGAGGAAGGTAAACCCGTTCCATGGAAGAGAATTCATAAGGTCCCCGACTATGCGTATTTCAACCACAGCGTACATGTTAATAAAGGGATCGATTGTGCTAGCTGTCATGGTGATCTAAAAGAAATGGAAGTTGTTAGCCAGGTAAGGCAGTTTACTATGAATGCGTGCCTCGATTGCCATAGAGAACCGCATAAGAATCTTCCTTATCTGGAAAACGTTAACATTGGTCCCGATAATTGTGCTGCTTGTCATCGGTAATTCTACAAGGATTTAATTATGGATATTAAAAAAATTGGTAGAAAAGTTTTTGTAGGCAGATTGGGTAAAGGTGCTTTCTTCGCATTTTTGGCATCCGTATTACCTTTAAAAATATTTGCTTCGTACAAACCGGAACAGAAAATTGATATAAAAATTCATCCTTCTGCAGTTAAAAGAAATAACAAGGTTTAGGAAATGAACGATAATCGGAATTCTAAGGAAGTAAAAAAAGATTTTTGGAAAAGTCTTAAAGACTACAATAATGATCCGGAAATGATCAGGATTAAAGAGAATGAATTTCTCGAAGGTGTTACTAACGAATTTGACGAATCCGGACTTTCAGGAATTTCCAGAAGAAAATTTATCGCACTTCTGTCTGCTTCAACAGCATTTGCAGCAACTGCCTGTACCGATTATCGGGATAAAGGCGAAATAATTCCGTACAATAAAAGACCTGAGGAAATACATCCGGGTAAAGCAAACTATTATGCTTCAACTTGTAACGGTTGCGCTAATACCTGCGGGATTCTTGTAAAGACAAGAGAGGGGAGACCTATTAAAATTGATGGTAACCCCGATCACCCCGTAAATAAAGGGAAATTATGTTCAAAAGGTCAGGCCGGAATTCTAAATCTCTATGATCCCGAACGTTTAAAAGAGCCAATGTCGGGCGGCAGAAAATCCGATTGGAAAAGTATTGATGCTGAGATAATCAGTTATCTGAATGATTCTAAAATATCGAATAAAGAAATTGCTCTTATTTGCGGGACGGTTGTCTCACCAACGGTTAAAAATCTTTTTGATGATTTTTCCAGAATTTATCCGAATACAAAAATTTATCCTATAGAACTAACCGGCGACCGTATAAGACGTGAAGCGTGGTTCGATTCTTACGGTACATATGATTATCCGGCCTTTAAACTTGATGAAGCAGAAGTTATTCTCTCCCTCGATTCAGATTTCCTTGGTGTTGAAGGAAATTATATTGAGAATATGCAAAAGTATACAACAAGGCGCGAATCTGTTGATAAATTGAATTTTAACCGGCTCTATGTTGCCGAGGGCAGATTGAGCGCTACAGGAATGATGGCCGATTACAGAATTCCCATTTCTCCTGATAAGCAGTATCAGTTTGTATTGATGTTGATTAAGGAATTAGTGAAATCAGGGTCATCGGTTAATCTTGGGAATGAAGCATTATCAATAATTAATAATACTTCAGTCCAGGTAAATGCTGATAAACAGAAAATCGCTCACCTTATTAGAGACCTTAATTCTAATCGTGGAAAGTCAATTGTTATTGCGGGCGATACGTTGCCTAAAGAGGTTCATATAGCTGTAAATATGTTAAATGAAATACTGGGCAATACAACACTCTTTGATTTTTCGAAATCATTTAAATCAGTTTTACCTTTTGCTGCTCCTGATCAGATCTCCCGGTTGATAGATTCAATGAATAACGGAAATGTCGGCGTTGTTATTCATCTCGACTCTAATCCTGTATTTATTCTACCGCCTGATTACGGCTACCAAGCCGCGCTGAAAAAGGTTACTGCTACAGTTGCATTGACCGAATCGGAAAATGAAACCTCTACTCTTTGCAAATATTCTTTGCCGGTCAATAATCAGCTTGAAAGCTGGGGCGACTCAAATAACCGCTACGGAGTTTACAGCCTGCAGCAGCCTGTTATTTCACCTTTATTCAACACAAGACAAAAGGAATCTGTCTTGTTAACATGGATTTCTGGCGATGCCGCTTCTTATAATGATGATCTTTATCATAAATATCTGATAAATTATTTTAATCAGAATATTTTCACCAAAGCGAACAGCATGGCAGATCAGAAATCTTTCTGGTATTCCGCACTGCACGACGGAGTTGTTCTGTTTTCTGAGAACAAAAATAGAACTCCGTTTAATTCAGGTGCTTTCAAAATTCGGAAAGAGTCAGATCGTGAAAAAGGATTTACTGTTCATCTCACGGAAAGTTATTTCCTTGGCGACGGCCGCTTTGCAAATAACGGATGGCTTCAGGAAGTACCTCATCCGGTAAGCAAAATCACATGGGATAATTATGCGGCATTGTCTCCTTCAACAGCCGTAAGTCTCGACGTAGAGATGAATGATCTGATCGAAATATCAGTGAACAGAAAAGTTCTGCAATTACCTGTTATGGTTCAGCCGGGTATGTCGGATTCTACTATAAACATTGAACTTGGATACGGAAGAACCGTAATTGGTGATGTTGGTAAAAACGTCGGAATCAATCCTGTCCAGTTTATGTCGAAGAATAATATCGATTCACCTTTTGTCTACACTAATGCTACTGTAAGAAAAGTTGAAGGGAAACACAAATTAGTGTCTACGCAGGAACATCATTCCCTCGACGATACTTTTGTGAAAGATTTTCACAGGATCAGAAAGATTATTCAGGAAGGAACCGTGGAAAACTATCAGAAAGATCCTCACTTCCTTCATGCCAATAAACATGAAATCTTTGGAATCACAAGAGAGCATAAATACACCGGCGTTAAATGGGCTATGTCGATCGACCTTAATAAATGTACCGGTTGTACTGCGTGTGTTACTTCATGTAACGTAGAAAATAATATTCCTGTTGTCGGTAAAGATCAGGTTGAGAAGGGACGCGAAATGCACTGGATGCGCCTCGATCGGTACTACTCCGGAACACCGGATGACCCGGTTGTAAGCAACCAGCCGATGTTGTGCCAGCATTGCGATAACGCTCCTTGCGAAAATGTATGCCCTGTTAATGCTACGAATCACAGCCCGGATGGTCTGAACCAGATGGCCTACAATCGTTGTGTCGGTACACGTTACTGCTCGAACAACTGTCCCTATAAAGTTAGAAGATATAATTTCTTCGATTTCCGCGATCACTTTGCCGATGAATACTATCAGAACAACCTTACTTCATTGATTAATAATCCCGAAGTAACTGTCCGGTCACGAGGAGTAATGGAGAAATGTACTTTCTGCGTACAAAGAATTATGGAAGCCCGTTCCAATGCTATCACCGAAGGAAGAGAACTCAAAGGTACTGATGTAGTTACAGCTTGCCAGCAGGCTTGCCCGACTAACGCAATCGTATTTGGCGATTCGAATGACCCTGAATCAAAAATCTCGAAATTAAGAGAACACAACCTGGCCTATCACGTTCTCGAGGAATTGAATATTAAACCTAATGTTACATATATAGCAAAACTTAGAAATACTCATCCGGAGGGCAATTAGTGAGTTTCATCGACTATAGTCAGGAATTATCTGTTGTTGAAGGGAAACCGCCGTTACGTTCCCTTGATGATTTGATTTCAAAACCGTTAGAGACCAGACCGGATAAAAAATTTTACATCGCGCTTTCAATTACTCTTTCGATGCTTGGACTTTTTGTAATTGGTCTCGGATTAACATTCTGGTACGGCGTTGGAATGTGGGGTAATAACAACCCTGTAGGATGGGCGTTCGATATTGTTAACTTCGTCTTCTGGGTCGGTATCGGTCATGCAGGCACCTTGATCTCGGCAATTCTTTTTCTCTTCCGTCAGAAGTGGAGAACCGGTATCGCCAGGTTTGCTGAAGGTATGACGATATTTGCTGTTATGACTGCCTTACTATTCCCTTTGATACACGTTGGTCGTCCCTGGCTGGACGGGTGGTTAATGCCGTATCCTAATCAGCACGGCTTATGGGTGAATTTTACTTCGCCTTTGCTTTGGGATGTGTTTGCGGTATCGACCTATTTCCTTGTATCACTAATTTTCTGGTATGTGGGATTAATACCTGATTTCGCTACATTAAGGGAAAGAACTTCCGGAAAAATTAAAAAAGTAATCTATTCTACTTTCAGTCTCGGATGGAGATTCTCAAACCGGCACTGGCAGCATTATGAAATGGTCTATTTAATACTTGCCGGATTTGCCACTCCGCTTGTACTTTCGGTTCACACAATAGTAAGTTTCGACTTTGCCGTTTCAATTCTTCCCGGCTGGCATACAACAATTTTCCCTCCGTACTTTGTTGCCGGCGCTGTCTTCTCCGGATTCGCGATGGTTCAAAATGTTCTGATCTTTGTCCGCAAAATTTTTAACTATGAACATATTATTACCCTCGATACACTCGAGAAAATGAACAAAATAATGCTCGTAACCGGTTCAATGGTTGGATATGCTTATGCAATGGAATTCTTTATTGCATGGTACAGCGGCGTTCAGCCCGAACAGTTCACTTTTCTTAACCGTGCTTTCGGTCCATATGCATGGGCTTACTGGATAATGGTATCATGTAATGTCATCACTCCACAGCTCTTCTGGTTCAAAAAGATTAGAAGATCTATACCTGTTATGTTTGTCGTTGCTGTATTCGTTAATGTCGGAATGTGGTTCGAGAGATTTGTAATAGTTGTTACATCCTTATCCAGAGATTACCTCCCGTCAAGCTGGGCATACTATACACCAACATTAGTAGACGCGATGATATTGCTCGGAAGTTTCGGATTTTTCTTCACCTGGATCTTATTATTTACTAAAGCATTACCAGTTGTTTCAATTGCAGAAGTTAAAGCAGTCGTAGATGATGCTCAACCTACTCATAAGGATCATTGATAATGAGTGATAAGATATTATATAGCTATACCGGTATCTTCGATACACCCGATGAAATAATCCATGCCGCCGGAAAAGCCTCGGAACATGGATTTGAAAAGTACGATGTTCATACACCGTACCCGCTGCACGGTATGAATAAGGCTATGAAACTACCGCCTTCCAAACTCGGCTATGTTGCTCTCGTAGTTGGTCTGTCCGGTGCTCTGGCCGCTCTACTTTTAATGTTCTGGATGTCTGCTGTCGATTACCCGATTGTCATCGGTGGAAAACCGTTCTTTTCATTCCCAGCGTATGTACCGGTGATGTTCGAAGTTACCGTTCTATCGGCTTCGATTGCTACGGTTCTTACAATGCTTTTTGTTTTCTTTAAATTGCCTAACAATGCTCATCCACTTCATGATACTGATTATATGAAAAAGGTAGCATCCGATAAGTACGGTATTAGTATCCAGGCCGAGGATAAACTATTCTCAGAATCCTCCGTCCAGAAATTCCTTAACGAGTGCGGTGCCAAAGAAATAACGGCTGTCTATTACGATAACGATGAGATTGCTCATAAACACAAAATACTCGAACCTAAGTTTATCGCCTTCCTCCTCTTTACTGCTTTTCTTACATCAGGTGTAACATATTTCACTCTTAATAAATTACTCTTTATGCCCCCGTTCGATTGGATGATGGAACAGGCAAAACTCAATCCTCAATCAGTTTCTGAGGTATTTTCTGACGGCTTCGGTATGAGAAAACCCGTTGAAGGAACTATCGCCAGAGGATTCACTCCGTATCAGTTCGCCGGTCAGCCGGAAGTTGCTGAAGCCAATCTTGTCAACCCTATCCCAGTTTCGAAAGAAGTGCTCGAATTAGGCCAGCAGAAATATGATACATTCTGCAGTCCCTGTCACGGTTATTACGGGGAAGGGGATAGCCGATTGAGAGGCCAATTCCCGAATCCTCCTTCTCTTCATTCCGAAAAGATTAGATCCTGGAAAGACGGACGGATTTTTCATGTTATTACAGACGGACAGAATATTATGCCCTCATATTCTGGTCAACTTACGGTTGAAGAAAGGTGGGCTGTCGTTCACTACACAAGAGTTTTACAAAGAGCGCTAAATGCTAAGGAGTCTGACTTACAATGAGTTCAACTCAAAATGTAGATTATCAGAAAAAAGATTTACCGGGAAAATTGAGAATTGCCGGACAGGTTTTATTTGTAATTGGTCTGTTAGGTGTTGCAGCAGCATATCTGGTAGATGGGTCACGTGCGGCGTTCAATAACATTATTATGTTAATGTTCCTTACCAGTATCGGCCTCGGATCCTTATTTCTTGTGGCTGTTGAATATGTCGCTGGTGCTGTCTGGAGTACTCCGTTTAGAAGAATTCCGGAAATTCTCTCTTCTGTATTGCTTGTCCTTCCTGTTGTAGTAATTCCCTTACTCTTTAAATTAGGTGATATCTTTCACTGGATGCATCCCGAGGTTGTTGAAGCAGATAAAATTCTAAAAGGGAAAGCTCCCTATCTTAATACTGAGTTTTTTATCGTAAGAGTTGCCTTATTCATGATTTTGTGGATTGTCTTCTATTTTTTCATTACTAGAAATTCCAGGAAACAGGATTCATCCTTCGATCAGACTCTTACAAAGACAAACATAAAACTCTCTGCTGCGTTTATTCCTGTATTCGGGATTACGATTTCGTTCTCGGCATTTGACTGGTTAATGAGCCTCGAACCCCATTGGTTCTCAACAATTTTCGGGGTTTATTATTTCTCCGGATCGATCCTGGCTGCTTTTGCCGCCGTAACACTGATAGTAGTATGGTTGAATGAAAACGGGTACCTTGTTAAAGGATTAACCAATGATCATTATTACTCGCTCGGTGCCTTCATGTTTGCTTTCACAAATTTCTGGGCTTATATCGCATTCAGTCAGTTCCTGCTTATCTGGTATGCTAATCTTCCGGAAGAGACTTTCTGGTTTCTCCAGAGATGGGAGGGTAACTGGATGTATGTCTCTATCGGATTAATATTTATCCGCTTCGCTATTCCGTATTTCGGATTACTTACTCAGCCGTCCAAAATGGATCCTAAGAGATTGATGATTATGTCTGTCTGGCTCCTTTTTGCTCATCTCTATGATCTCTATTGGCTGGCAATGCCGAATTACAGTAAGGTAGGGGCTCTGTTCGGATGGATCGAACTCGCTTTCCCGATGCTTTCCATTGGTGTTGTTATTCTGCTCTTTGTAAATCTATCTAAGAAAAATAATTTAGTGCCGGTAGGCGACCCCAAACTTAAAAGGGGAATTGATTTCAGATTATAAAATTTTTGAATTATGGAAAAACAGAAAATCCGCGACGAAATAGACTTTAAAGAATTACTTAAATCACCGCTGAGATTATACGGATGGTTCTTTGTCTATTTCTTTGTCATCCTTCTTGCATTCGGAATCTTTTTCGGGCATAAACTTATTCAAATCTCCTTTAACGAACAGAACGTTAGCGCTCCCGATATCTCGAACATAAAACTTGATCTCGATGAAAAGAAGGGCGGAATTACTCCCGCTGTTGATCTTAACTCGGTCAAGAATCCGACGGCTGAATTGATTGCGAAGGGGAAAGAACTCTACGATGCTAATTGCAAATCCTGTCATGGTGATAGCGGACTCGGAGATGGCCCGGCCGGACTTTTATTGAATCCTAAGCCGAGAAATTTTCATGAGACCGAGGGATGGACTGTCGGAAGAACCCTGGATGCTCTTTATAAAACTCTGCAGGAGGGGATACTTTCGCGGGGAATGGCAGCTTATGAATATCTTCCGCCTTCAGACCGGTTCAACATAATCCATTATATAAGAACCTTAGCAGATTATCCGGAGATTACAGATGAACAGATTGAGCAGCTTAATGCTCAGTATAATCTCTCAGCCGGTACAGTTCAGCCTAACCAGATTCCAGTTGAAAAAGCTATCAGCAAAATACTTGATGAAAATCTGGATATTCAAGCCAGAATCGCTGTTGCTAAAACAAGAATTGAGGAATCAAAATCGGATCAGGGAGCAGCCCTGCTCCTATCATATTCGAATAGTCTGGATCGGATTCTCTATTCTTTTGCGGGTAGCAGTTTCGGTTCATTCGAAAAATATCATCAATTTGTAAAAAATGCTCCTTTGAATTTCGGTTTTAATCCTTCAATTGTTCGAGTAACTGATTCGGAAATGCGGTCGATTTACGAATATCTGAATTCAATCATGATTTAGTGAATAGAAATGAAACTAATTAGAAAAATTAACCTAACCTCTTTTATCGTAATGAGTTTCGTCTTTTACCTGACAAGTATTAATGGTCAGAATCCAATAGAGGTTGGAATTGATGAAAAACTCGGCAACTATCTCCCTCTGGATCTTAAATTTATCTCCAGCGAGGGAGAGGAGAAGACTCTTAAAGAATTGATCGATCGGCCTGTGCTCCTGGCTCTGGTCTATTATGAGTGCCCGGGTATCTGCAGTCCGCTGCTTAATGAACTTTCCTGGACAATCGATAAAGTTCAGCTTGAACCGGGTGATGATTTCAGAATTATTGCTGTCAGCTTCGATCACAGGGAAACACCTGAAATCTCTTCAAAGTGGAAAAAGAATTATCTTCAAACCCTTAAACGTCCTTTCAATCCTGCTGACTGGATTTTCCTTACAGGGGATTCGGTCAATATTAAAAAGTTGACTGATGCCGCAGGATTTTATTTTAAGAAAAGTGATGATGGTCAGTACATCCATGCCGGTGCCGTCTTAACTATTTCACCGGACGGGAAAATTTCACGTTATCTGTTCGGAAATACATTTAATCCGTTCGATGTTAAAATGGCTCTTATCGATGCCAAAGCCGGTAAGACCAATCCGACTATTTCCAAAGTCCTCCAGTTCTGTTTCAGTTACGACCCTGAAGGAAGACAGTATACTTTAAATGTTACCAGAATTATAGGTTCGGTTATGCTGATTGGTGTTGGAATATTTCTGGTTGTTTTATTGAGAAAGAAAAAAAAAGAATGAGGGAGTTGAAATAAATGAATAGCGGTAATCCAACCGTAAATGAAAAAAATTTTTATCAGCAGAGTACTAATAAATATTCGGGGATTTTATCCTGGCTCCTTACTACCGATCATAAAAGAATCGGAATTATGTATGGGATTACAATCATCTTTTTCTTCCTGGTAGGAGTTATTCTCGGCGTTCTGATGCGCCTTGAACTAATTGCACCCGGAAAAACTATTGTCGAAGCGCAGACATATAATTCGTTGTTTACTCTGCACGGCGTAATAATGATTTTCCTTTTCATCATACCGGGACTGCCGGCAATTTTCGGAAATTTTTTCCTGCCGATTCAAATAGGCGCGAGGGATGTTGCGTTCCCGCGGTTAAATCTGCTTTCGTATTACGTCTATGTATTTGGTGCGATTCTGGCTCTTCTGGCTGTTATCTTACCCGGCGGAGCGATTGATACAGGGTGGACATTCTATATTCCTTACAGCGTGCGAAGTAATACAAATGTTTCTCTTCCGCTGCTGGCCGCATTTATTCTCGGATTCTCATCTATCCTTACCGGATTAAATTTTATTACAACGGTTCATCGTTTAAGAGCCCCGGGGATGACCTTCTTTAAGATGCCTCTTTTTGTCTGGGCTACCTATGCGACTGCTTGGATACAGATTATTGCTACTCCTGTTGTTGGAATTACAATAGTTCTTGTTATTCTTGAAAGATTGTTCGGAGTCGGAATTTTTGACCCGGCACTCGGAGGCGATCCTATTCTCTTTCAACACCTGTTCTGGATCTATTCCCATCCGGCTGTATATATTATGATCCTTCCTGCTATGGGCGTAGTTTCCGAAATAATTCCGACGTTTGCACGCAGAACGATTTTTGGTTATAAAGCTATTGCAATGTCGTCTCTTGCTATTGCGTTTGTCGGTTATCTCGTCTGGGCACATCATATGTTTACTAGTGGAATGAGCGATACTGCTCGGTGGGTCTTCTCACTACTTACTTTTATTGTAGCGCTCCCAAGCGGTGTTAAAATTTTTAATTGGGTCGCTACAATGTATAAAGGCTCAATTGATCCTAAGCCGCCTTTCCTATGGGTTATGTCGTTCATTTTTCTTTTCTCTATCGGCGGTCTTACCGGACTGGTACTCGGCTCTCTTGCAACCGATATTCATGTTCACGATACATATTTTGTTGTTGCGCATTTCCATTTTGTTATGTTCGGTGGAACCGGAACAATATTTTTTGCAGCTATCCATTACTGGTTCCCGAAAATGTTCGGAAGATTGTATAACGATAAACTTGCCGCTCTTGGTGTCCTCGGTTTCTTTGTCGGATTTATGATGCTCTACTTCCCGAAATTTATTATGGGTTATATGGGAATGCCTAGAAGATATTACGACTATCTCCCGGAATTTGCCTCGCTTCAGCTTATCTCGACAATCGGTTCCTGGATTCTTGCCGCAACTATTTTCTTTATAGTCGGCTACCTAATTTACGCTCTTTTAAAAGGTCCAAAGTCCGGACCTAATCCGTGGGGAGGCGTTACGCTCGAATGGCATATTCAATCACCGCCTACAATGGAAAACTTCAAGGAGATTCCAAAAGTGACACATGAACCGTACGATTTCAGTCAGTTGCAGGAGATGAAAAATGAGTAATCACGCTGATACTGCCCCGGTACATCATGTCCATCGCGATGATGTAGGTGCGAAAATGGGGATGTGGCTCTTCCTCTTTACCGAATTACTCCTTTTCGGCGGAATGTTCCTTGTCTATGCCGTCTATCGTTACCAGCATCCTGAACAGTTTCATCTCGCTGCAATGGAATTAAATACCGGAATCGGTACACTCAATACCGTGATTTTGCTTACCAGCAGTCTTACTGTTGCACTTTCGATTGCTGCATTGCAGAAAAAAAATAAATTCTTATCGGTTCTTATGCTTTCGCTGACTCTTACTTTCGCTTTTATGTTTATGATTAATAAGTACTTTGAATGGTCTGCAAAATTCTCTCACGGAATCTATCCCGGATCGGATGAACTTCTGAGTCTGCCTAACGGGCAGATCCTCTTCTTCGGATTGTACTATGTAATGACCGGACTCCATGGACTGCACGTTCTGATCGGAATTGTTATACTCTCCATTATTCTTGTAATGATCATTAAAGACAAGATTACATTCGATAATTATACAAAACTTGAAAACTCCGGACTCTACTGGCACCTTGTCGATTTGATCTGGATCTTCCTTTTTCCTTTATTCTATTTAATTCAATGAGGAATTCATGCACGAAGAAAAACATAATCACCATATTGGTTACGGAACCTACGTCTTAGTCTGGCTTGCTCTGCTTGCTTTTACTTCCATTACGGTTACTGTTGCCGGCGTAAGTCTTGGTAGATATACTCTTTTGGTCGCACTCTTAATCGCTGCTGTCAAATCGGCTCTCGTTATTAATATTTTTATGCATATTAAGTTCGATGAAAAGATTTTTAAAGTCTTCCTCCTTTTAAGCGGCTTTACTTTATTGGTAATTTTCATTCTAACATTTTTTGATTTTCTATATCGTTGAGGTTTATAAATGTCGCCAGCACCAACACAACATGTTGAAACTGTAGATTTTGTAATGCTCTATATTGTTGGCATCTCTGTAATTCTGCTTCTGGGAATTACGGCGGTGATGATCTATTTTGTTTTTAAATACAACAGAAAGAAAGGCCATAAACCGGTTGACATACACGGAAATATCTGGCTCGAAATTATCTGGATTGTAGTTCCAACCATTCTCGTGCTTTCGATGTTCTACTTTGGATATACCGGATTCAGGGATTACCGTGATATACCGGAAAATGCTTATGTCATCCATGCTACTGCAAGAATGTGGGCATGGGAATTTGAATACCCTAACGGAAAGAAACTCGACACTCTGTACGTCCCGCAGTCTTTACCGGTAAAACTTGAAATGAAATCTGCCGATGTTACTCACTCTCTCTATATCCCGGCCTTCAGGATTAAGGAGGATGTAATGTTCGGGAAAACGACTTACCTCGGATTTACTGCTGATCAGGTTGGATCCTTTGATATTGCATGTGCCGAGTATTGCGGATTAAACCACTCTATGATGTATACTAAAGTAAAAGTTCTTCCAGAATTCGAATTTTATGAGTGGCTGAATAAAAAGAATGATCAGGAAAAATAATCTTAAACAGAATATTGACAGATCTTAAAAAACATATTAAACTTTTCGTTGAACTCTGCAAAGTAAGAATTACTTTTTTTGTAGCTGTCTCGGCATCTGTCGGATATATAATCCATTCCGGTCATCTTACATGGCACATTTTACTTCCTGTCTTCGGTGTGTTCATACTTGCAAGCGGATCTTCGGCATTGAATGAGTACCAGGAGCGTGAATACGACGCGCTTATGGAACGTACTAAAAACCGCCCGATTCCCTCCGGAGCAGTTTCGGAAAAAGCCGCTCTATTGATTGCTCTGTCTCTTTTAATCGCCGGTTTCTTAGTAATTTACTTCTCTTCTAATCTTACTGCGGCTATGCTTGGATTGCTTGCTTTCGTCTGGTATAATTTGATCTATACACCGCTTAAAAGAAAATATGTCATGGCCGTTGTACCCGGTTCTCTTATCGGTGCTATTCCGCCAGTCATCGGCTGGGCTGCCTCCGGAGGCAATCCTTCCGATTTTCAGATCTTAACGGTTGCTCTCTTCTTTTTTATCTGGCAGATTCCTCATTTCTGGCTCCTTCTGCTTATTTACGGAAAGGATTATACTTCCGCTGGATATCCGACATTAACGGAAAAGTTTTCCAATATCCAGCTCAGCCGCATTACATTTATCTGGATTGCCGCGCTGGCTGTAAGTGGATTGTTAATTCCTGTGTTCAATGTCTCATCCACTATTTATTCATTAATTGCGATGATACTGATCGGTGCGTGGCTTCTTTTTGATACCAAAGGAATTTTAAGTCTTTATCTGGAAAAAATTAAATTCAGAAAAGCGTTTATTTCGGTTAACCTTTATGTGCTTGCAATAATAGTTATCATCTCAATTGATAAACTGTTACTAACAGAATTTTAACGGTAGGGAATATGGACTTTTTAGATAATCTTGTTTTACCTCAGTCAGCTCATCATATGGTATTGCTCAAATACCTTCTTGTACTAACTTATCTTCTTCTCCTGCCGTATCTGAGCATATTATTCGGTTCTCTTTCGCTCTCCCTTTACTTCGAAAGAAAAAAGGAAACGGATAACAAGTATTACCGATTTGCAAAAGAACTGATTGATCAGATTACATTTAATAAGAGCGTTTCATTTGCTCTGGGAATTGTTCCTTTAATTAGCTCAGCATTCTGTTATGCTCAGCTTCTTCACCTTTCAGGTCTTAATGTACCTGAATATATTTTAATCTCAACTATCTTTCTTGCTGTCTCTTTAGTACTCATCTATACTTATAAATATACTTTCCATCTGAAAGACATTTTTGAGTTTGCTTCAAAAAAGGGAACTGGAACCGAAGTCCCCGGTGAATTGCCGCACTATTCATCTAAAACCTCCAGTCTGCATAAAAAAGCGGGATGGTACGGATGGATCCTTCTTCTGGTCTCGATATACCTGTTCATTGCTTCTGTGCAGCTCGCGGGCGATTCTGCTAACTGGTCGGAGAATAATAATCTGACCGGACTGATTTTTTCATTGAAAGCTATCGTTTACTTTATACAGTTTTTTGTTGCGTCGTTTGCGATTACTGCGGCAATAGTCTTATATAAATATTTCAAAGCTGAGCCTGATTTCTCAGGAGAAAAAGATTACCTTGATTTAGTTAGAAACTATTCGTTGAAGATCGGAGCCGTTGCTACAGTCGTACTGCCTCTTCTAATTATTCTTAATGTTATGGTAAAACCTGTTGAATCTTTTTCTTTCGATGTATTTGGTTACGCCCTCCTTGCTCTGATTTTAGTTCTTTTCATTGCGATTCTGTTCTACATGATGCTCAAAGAATCGAGTACAAAATTTGCTTCTCTGCTCATCTATCTCTTCGTTCTTCTCTTCGCTTTCCTGATTATAAAAGATCAGTATGCATTCGATACTTCCACTAAAAAACAATTTGCAATTCTTGCTGCAAATTATGAGGACTATCAGAAAAAAGTTAAAGAGGAATTCGGCCTTGTAGTAGAGGTTGTTAACGGTGCGGATATTTATAACGGCAAGTGTATAGCGTGCCATCAGTTCGACCGTAAACTGGTCGGTCCGCCGTATCAGGAAGTACTTCCAAAATACGAAGGCAAACGAGACGAGCTTGTTCAGTTTGTTCTTAATCCTGTTAAAGTAAATCCGGAATATCCTCCGATGCCGAATCAGGGTTTAAAACCTAAAGAAGCGGAAGCTGTGGTCGATTATATACTGTCGACGTATAAATAATGATTTTTATATAATCATTAGAATGGGGAAGTATTTTATGCTTCCCCTTTCGTATTTTAAAGAAGCAAATTTAAATCAACTATGCTAACAGTACTAAATGCGCTTAAATTAGCTACAGAATATTTTGAGAAGAAAGAGATTCCCTCGGCCCGGATTAATGCAGAACTGCTTCTGTCTCATCTGCTCAAATGCAAACGGCTCGATCTCTATCTTCGTTTCGAACAACCCCTTTCTGAAAATGAAGTAGATGAATTTCGTAGTATGATCGCACGCAGGGGTAAGTATGAACCAGTACAGTACATTATCGGTAATACTGATTTCTATGGACTTAATTTCCTTGTCAACCCCTCCGTCCTAATTCCCAGGCCGGAAACCGAGATCCTCGTGGAAACGATTATTAATAATCACAAATTTGATGGCCCGATTAAAATCCTTGATATAGGAAGCGGATCAGGTAATATAGCTGTGTCACTTGCAAAAAATTTGTCGGACGGCGATCTCCTTTCAATCGATATTTCTGAAGAAGCTTTGAAAACTGCAGAATCAAATGCCGGGAGGCTTAATGTTAATAATGTTAAATTTATTAAGGCCGATATTCTCTCCAACGGTTTTGCAGCTGATTCCCATTTCGATCTTATTGTCTCCAACCCTCCGTACATAAGTGATTCGGAATACGGTTCATTACAAAAGGAAATTATTCTGTATGAACCGAAAAATGCTCTGTCGGATAATATGGACGGTCTTAATTTCTACAGAAGGATCAGCAGCTTTGCAGACGAAAAATTGAATCCCGGTGGTTATCTCTATTTCGAGATTGGTCTCGGCCAGTCTGATTCAGTAAAGTCGATTCTGGAGAATAACGGATTCGGAGAAATTAAAATTATTCAGGACTATCAGAGAATTGATAGGGTAATTTACGGAGTAAAAAAATGAGAGCGCTTGTTCAAAGAGTAACTGAAGGATCTGTTGAAATCCCCTCGCATAATTATTCGGCATCTATCGGTAAAGGAATGGTAATATTGCTTGGTGTTAAAGAGGGGGACACCGCTGAAGATCTCAGTTTCGTCGCGGATAAATGCTCCAACCTCAGGATTTTTGAAGATGAAAATGATAAGATGAATCTTTCCCTTAAAGATATTAATGGCGAGGTTCTCGTTATCTCTCAGTTTACACTTTACGGCGATACTAGAAAAGGGAACAGGCCGAGTTTTACTGATGCTGCGCGGCCTGATACTGCAAATGACCTCTACAATAAATTTATAATCAGGATGAAGGAAAATCTTGGAGAAGCTAAAGTTAAAGGGGGCATTTTCGGCGCTATGATGCTGGTAAAGATATTTAATGATGGACCTGTTACCATTATTGTTGAGTCAAAAGGGGAATGATGATTCTCTTGCTCATCAAGCGGGCCCTGATCCATTCTCTTTTTGATAATTGAAGGGAGTTCGATTGCATTCTACAATTATGATATTCATCGACGGTGTGGGAATCGGGAAGAAGGATCACGAATTCAATCCTTTCTTCAAATTCGGTTTCAAAACATTCACGGAGAATTTCGGCTCGATACCTCACCTCGATAATCAGCGCCTTTCCAACGGTTACGGGAATCTATTCCCCGTGGATGCCAGAATGGGAATACCGGATATCCCACTTAGCGGAACCGGTCAGACTTCCATCTTCTGCGGTGTTAATGCCCAGAAAATTATCGGAAAGCATTTCGGACCTTATCCCTATTCAACACTTGTACCTATCATTAAGGAGAAAAACATTCTAAGGGAATTTAAAAGCCGGAGAATGAAAGTTTCTTTTGTAAATGCTTATCCTAAAGTTTTTTTCGATTATGTTAACTCCGGAAGACGCCGGCTCAGTGTTACTACTTTAAGCTGCCTGTTAACGGGAATTAGACTAAATAAAATAGCCGATCTCCATAAAGGGCGAGCCTTGAGTGCTGAAATAGACAACCGCCGGCTTGCCGAGCGGATGAATTATAAACTCCCGGTAATTAAACCCGAAACTGCTGCCAACCGGCTGATCAGAATTGCAGGCAAACACCACTTCACTCTGTTCGAAATATTTCATACCGATCATCTCGGACACGGCAGAAATACCGATTGGCTTGAATACACTGCCGGTGTGCTGGACGGTTTCCTTCTACATCTCTCAAAAAATCTTAAACGTGATATGACTCTTATTGTCTGTTCCGATCACGGTAATTACGAAGACATGTCAATTAAGATGCATACTCTTAACCCGGCGCTCGGAATGACATTTGGAAAGAATGCCTCAATTCTTGCAAAAAAAATTAAAAAACTTTCTGACATTAAACCCGCAATTATGGAGATGTATGATTGAATGACTATCCGCTTATAAAATTTGTCCTGCTTTTTATCTGCGGTCTTATTTTACAATCAATTCTTAGTATTCTGCTAATCCCTCTTGTAATATCCTTTTCCGGTTCGCTTCTATTAATCTTTCTCCTCTATTTCATCTCAAGAAGAAAGGAAACATTTTTCAATTTACTTTTAATATCTATCTCTGTTGTTCTCTACGGAATGATTCATTTCTCAATATATAAGAATGTAAGAGTAACATTTCCCTTTGAATTACCTGTCAATAAAAATGCGCTGATCTTCGGGACAATTACAGATATAAACCTGATCCGGGAGGATAAAGTTGTTTTCCAAATAGAAACGGATTCAGTTAGGCTGAATAAGAAAACAGCGGCAGGAAGTATTAATCTTGTCTGTTCCGTAAAAGATTCCAGAAAGAATCTGGAAAAATTCTATTCTTCGATTCTGATAGGAAACCGGCTTGCTGTTAAAGGTACACTCAGCCGCCCAAGGAATCAGCGGAATCCCGGTGAGTTTGATTATGAATCGGCACTTGCTGAAAACGGCATCCACGGACTAATATACGTCTATAAAACCGGAGATGTTTCTATACTGCCCGGTGAATCATCCGTCCTTAAAAATATTCCGTTTGAATTACGAAAAAGTATCGACGGTTTAATTACAAAGTATCATAATAATTCTACAACTGCACTGCTGCGCGGACTCCTCCTTGCAGACAGAAGCATGATCGATTACGATATAAGAACGGAATTTATAAATTCAGGTGTGGTGCATGTTCTGGCGGTCTCAGGTTTGCACGTCGGTTTTGTTGTTCTGATTTTTGTAGTACTGTTCAAACGTTTCAATCCATATGTACGATACGGATTTACAATTCTGGGCCTTCTACTTTTTATGGTAATCACTAATTATCCCACGTCTGTAGTCCGCGCAACTATCATGGCTCTTGTAATGATCGCATCTCCTTTAACTGGAAGGAATTACAATAGTATCAACTCGCTTTCTTTTGCCGCTCTAATTATTCTGCTTCTCAATCCATCCGATCTTTTTTCACCCGGATTCCAGCTCTCTTTCTCTGCCGTATTGTCCATTGTACTTCTTTATCCGCCCATCGCTTCACGGATCGCTAAAATGAAAATTAAATCCTCTGCGTTAAGATATATCCTTCTATTTTGTGCTGTCTCATTTGCAGCTCAAATCGGGACACTCCCGTTTACACTCTTTTATTTTCACAAATTATCGGTTATAGCTTTGATCGCGAATTTTATCGTTATACCGATGATCGGAATGATTGTTGGACTCGGAATCTTTACAATTTTTACTGGGTCCATACTGTCCATTCTGGGAATGATATCCGGTTCTGCAAACGAATTACTCTCCTTCATACTTTTTTCTATTGTCCGTTTCTTCGGGAATGAAAATTACTCATTCATCTTTATCCGGCAGTTCTCACTTTACGATTCTCTTATTTTTTATGGAATTGTAACTGTTATATTTTTATTCCGGAATTATCTTGTCTCTCTCAAATCCAGAATAATTGCCGTCGTTCTGTCAATATTGATAATGAGTATTGGATTCACTCTGGATAACAGGGAACTATTGAAAGAAAATATACTCTCAGTTTATCTAATAGACATTGGCCAGGGTGATGCTATTCTAATAAAGTTTCCGAACGGTAAAACAGCTCTGATAGACGGCGGCGATGCAACAGAAACTTTTGATAACGGGAGCAGAGTAATAATCCCCTTACTCGAACATTTAGGTATCAATAAAATCGATTACGGATTTATAACTCATGCCGATGCCGATCATTATCGTGGGTACATATCGCTTATAAAAAATAACCGGATTTGGCAAATCTGCATACCTGTTCCCAATTTTTCAGAACCCGGGGATATCGAAATTGAAGATGTGATCAAAACCCACCGGGTTCCTGTTAAATACTTCGGTAAAAGTATGATGCCAGTTGGTAATGTCAGGTTGTATATTCTCAACGATACACTCTGTCATGAATTTAAAAATCTTAGTATGAATGATAAAAGCGGAGTGTTTAAACTTGTCTACGGCAAAACCTCTTTTCTATTTACAGGCGACGCGGGGATTAAAGCGGAGAATTTCTATATTGGCAATTATGGTGGCTTTCTAAAATCAGATGTTCTAAAAGTTGGGCATCATGGCAGCAAAACCAGCACTGGTGAAAAATTTCTCGACGCTGTTAAACCGGATTATGCTCTTATTTCTGCCGGTGTTATGAATAAATTCAGGCATCCGAGCCCGGAAATTATCCAACAGCTTAATAATAGAGAGATCGAAATTTATAGAACTGACCTATCAGGCGGAATTCTTTTTCAGTCCGATGGATACCAAATCAAAAATATTAATTGGAAAAAGGAATAACTCGGCTTTATATTTTGAATGAAAATCTTGTGGCTTAATGAATATTCGCGAAAACTATCCGCTTAAAAATCTTAATACCTTCGGACTCGATGTTTACGCCTCCTATTTTATTGAGATTGAAAACGAAGATCAATTATTCCCTTTCCTGGAATCCCGATATTACAAACCGGACCGGTTCCTTGTTATTGGTGGTGGAAGTAACCTTCTCTTTAAAGGGAATTACGAAGGAACCCTGCTCAAATATTCTGTAAAAGGAATAAAAATAATCGATGAGAGTCCCGATGAAATAATCCTTGAATCTTCCGGCGGCGAATTGTGGGATGACCTCGTTGCATATACAGTTGAGAGGGAATACTACGGACTCGAAAACCTTACATTAATTCCGGGAACCGTAGGTGCCGCTCCAATTCAGAATATAGGTGCCTACGGTGTTGAATTGAAAGACTATTTCTATTACCTCGAATACATTAATCTGGAAACCCGTTCTCTAAAAAAAATATATAAGTCAGATTGCAGGTTCGGTTACAGGGACAGCATTTTTAAAAATCAATTAAAAAACAAATCGGTTATTACCAGAGTTGCCTTTCGTTTATCGAAACAGAAAAAATTGAATCTTTCATACAAATCATTATACGATGAATTAAAAAATATTCCTGATAAAGATTTAACGATAAGAACTGTTCGCGAGACGGTTAGAAAAATACGGGAAAGCAGATTGCCCGACCCTCTGGTTATCGGAAATGCCGGCAGTTTCTTTAAAAATCCGGAAGTTAGTAATGAGTATTACTATTCATTGATAAAAAAACATCCTGATATCGTCGCCTTCAAAGTGAATGATTCGGTTTACAAGATTTCTGCTGGATGGCTTATTGAAAAATGCGGTTATAAAGGGAAGAGAATCGGAAATGTCGGCTCGTATGGGAAACAGGCATTAATTATTGTTAATTACGGCGGTGCCTCCGGAATGGAGATTCTGAACTTCGTTGAAAAGATTATGGAGGATGTAAAATCAAATTTCGGAATTGAACTCATTAGTGAAGTGAATATAATCTAAAAACTAAACAGGTGATTTATGGATCTACTTGTATCTATCATTGGTATCGGTCTGATAGTTTACTTTGTTCTTTTACTTGGAGGCACCAGGCTTGCAATAAGGAAAGGATTTAATGCTAAACTGATGTTCCTTGTGGCAATGGTTCTTCCACCCGTTGCACTCATTCTGGTCCTTCTGATTTTAAATAAAAATAATATTGAGAGGGATGAAAAGGACACCTTTACAAATATTATCTGGGAGGTAACTCAGCCTTTTATCGATCTAGTACATACGTCACGTGCCCTCCTCGGATTGAATTTCTCTTATATATTGGAAGGGCTTACTTACTTCGGCGTTGTTGGATTGCTTGCCATCTATTTTAATGAATTTATTCAGCTCGATGATATCCGTGCGGGTAATATGGTTGGAGTTCTTACCGCAGGAATTACACTTAGTATGCTCTTCCTGGGTGCTACAGTCGATATTGTTGGCGTCCGCAAAGCACTCCTTTATGCTTTGTCATTCATGCTCGTCGGAAGAATTTTCCTTTCCACCGCACCTCATCTCGGCACTCCGGGGCTCTGGGGTTCAGGTCATATTTATGCCATGCTGGGAATACTCGGTATAGTTATCGGATACGGTATGTATCAGCCGGCTGCGTATGCTGCGGTTAAAAAATTTACAAATGAAAATACTGCCGCGATGGGATATGCAATGCTTTATGCTCTTATGAACCTTGGCGGTTATCTGCCCGGTCTAATTTCACCGCCCGTTAGAAGAGAGGCCGGAATTCTTGGCGTATTCTGGGTCTATGCTGCCCTCACAGTTGCCGGTATTGCTGTTGTCTATTTTATCATGACAAAAAAAGCGGTAGCCAGCGCAATTGAAACTGCTTCAAAAGATAAAAACGAAAATCAGAAAGAGAATGAGGACGAGCTTTCCAAAATGTCCGCGAAGGAAAAGCTTAAATTCTACCTTAAAAACTTTCCGCTGAAGGATAAGCGTTTTCTCTTTTTCATATTCATACTTATCCCTGTCCAAACTCTCTTTGCTCACAACTGGCTAACTATTCCTCTTTACACCAGCCGCGCTTTCGATGGTTTTGTTCAGAATAATTTTGAGTTCTTTGTTAACCTTAACCCGATCTTAATATTTGTACTAACGCCGATGATCGCGGCATTGACATCGAAAAAGAATGCATACACTATGATGATTATCGGTACATTCGTTATGGCATCGCCTACTTTTATTCTTGCACTTGGTCCCGGTATGGGTACTCTGCTCGCTTACCTGATTATAATGACGATAGGTGAAGCAATGTGGCAGCCGAGATTCCTGCAATGGGTTGCTGAAATTGCACCGAAAAATATGACGGGAATTTATATGGGAATCGGACAGTTCCCGTGGTTCCTTACAAAAGTTGTTACTAGTCTTTATTCCGGCTGGTTCCTTATGCAGTATTGTCCGGCAGATACTCCTCCGGCGGAAATGAATACGGAATTCATGTGGCTAGTTTACGGTTTCATTGCCGTTATTACCCCTATAAGCCTCCTTCTCGCAAGGAAGTGGATGGTCAAAGGATTTAAAACCAAACATGAGGTATAAAATGAAATTGAGTTCATTATTCTCAAGATACTTAACTGCTAATTTGATTTTCCTATTACTTCTTCCTACGATAATAGAGGGACAGGTGAAACAATTTAATTTTGATCATGCTAATAGTCCGTGGCCGTCAATCCGGAAAGAAAGAATTGAGAAGCTTCTGCCCGCAGCAATGAAAGAAGCCGGAATCGATTCCTGGCTTATCATCTGCAGGGAAAATGATAATGATCCTCTTGCTGTTCATGTCGGAGGTGAAAATGCCGGCGGTACGGCTGCTTTTTTATTCTTCCTTAAAGGTGATAAAGTTGTTTCAGTTGCTGTTTCTCCGGTCGGGGAGGCGATGGCTCTTAAAGATGTTGGACTTCATGACCGTGTGGTCGAAATAGAACGCGGCTCAAGTGTATGGCTGGAAGTTAAGAAACTGATTGAAGAAAATAATCCTGAAAAAGTCGGAATAAACAGTTCGCCAAGAAATATTTCCGACGGACTTTCATATACACAGCGGATTGAAATGGAAAAGGAATTGGGGCCCGGGATAAACTCTAAACTTGTTTCTTCGGATCCTATTGTTACCAACTGGCTTTCTATTAAACTTCCGGCCGAAGTCGAAATTATGAGGCAGGCTGCCTTTCTTACTGAACAGATCCAGATCGAAGCCTATAAAACAATTATTCCCGGTAAAACTAAAGACTCTGATGTTGCTAAATATATTAAAAAGAGGATGAGAGAATTCGGTGTTGGGGATGCCTGGCAGGCTGATCAGAATCCGAATGTGAATTCCGGTATCGACAGGGGACACTCTCATGCAACTGAAAAAATAATTCAACCCGGCGATGTGATTCAGACTGACCACGGAATTAAAGTCTATGATATCTGGGTGACCGATATTCAAAGGTTTGCTTATGTCCTTAAACCGGGTGAGAAGGAAGCTCCGCAGGATATTCTGCAGAAATGGGAAAACTCGAAACGCGGAAGCAGAATTGTCCTCGAAACTATGAAACCCGGTATCGAAGGATTCTATGTCGATAAAGCCCAGCGAGACTGGATGAAACAACAGGGGTCTCTTCCGGTAATGTGGGGAACGGGCCACCCGGTCGGATATGTTGCTCATGATATCGGCCCTTCGCTCAGCGGTGCTCAACGTGGCGATAAACCGATGGGAAGCGCTGCTCTTAAATTGAAACCCGGACAGGTCTTTGCGTACGACGGATTTTTCTGCTGGTACCTGGATGAAAATAAAAAAGAGACAAAGACAATCTCTGTAGAGGAAATGGCTGTCGTTACTGAAACAGGCGCCGAATATCTGATCCCTCCTCAGGAGGATTTGATTACAATTCCCTCAAAATAATAATTTAATGGTAGCCGGATATTTACCGGCTGCCTCTATTAAATATTTATATGACTCTATTCCATTATGCGTCTCTGTTTGTAATTGTTTTTACTCTCTACGGAATTGCCGTTGGAAGTTATCCGGCTTTCCGTATGAACCGTGCTACAATTGCTCTGGTAGGTGCGGCCGTACTTATTTTTATCGGTTCAATTTCTCTTGAGCAGGCCTACGATTCTATTGACCTTAATACAATCCTGCTTCTTTTTTCAATGATGATTATAAACGGCAACCTGAGAATCTGCGGCTTCTTTAAAATAGTCTCATCGAAAATTATTTCTTTCGCTAAAACGCCGAATCAGCTCCTGGCCCTGATTATTTTCTCGTCAGGTGTTCTTTCGGCTTTCTTTTTGAACGATACTATTGTAATAATATTCACTCCGCTTGTTATTGAAGTTACACTTGCTCTAAAAAGGAATCCGGTACCATATCTTATCGGTCTCGTGGCAGCGGCCAATATCGGGTCTTCTGCAACCATAATAGGTAACCCGCAGAATATGATAATCGGTGTTTCATCCGGAATCTCTTTTTCAAATTATGCTTTGTATCAGTCTCCGCCTTCTCTCGTAGGATTATTTATTGTATGGATTGTAATAATTGTTATTTATAAAAAAGAATTCGGGAAATTCCGTTTCGAAAAAGTTGAACTGGAAAAGGTCAAGCCGTACAAACCTTTGCTTATTAAAAGTATTTTTGCGTCAGTTCTTATGATTGCGGCATTTTTTTCGGGAGTTCCTGTTACTCTGGCGGCATTCGGCGGCGCCGCACTGTTACTTATTACAAGGCGTCTTAAACCAGAAAGAGTATTCCATGAGATCGACTGGTCCTTGCTTGTCTTTTTTTCGGCATTATTTGTTGTCACAAAATCGATTGAATCGGCAGGGTTCGGAAGGTACCTCTCATTAACCCTTCAGCCATATATAACGGAAGGGATTGCTTCCTTTTCAATCTCTTCGGCATTGCTAAGCAATATCGTTTCAAACGTTCCCGCAGTGCTGCTTTACCGGCCGATTATTCCCGGTCTTGCTAATCCGGAACAGGCCTGGCTAATTCTCGGAATGGCTACTACATTTGCGGGGAATCTTACTCTCATCGGTTCGGTTGCAAATCTTATTGTAGCGGAATCTGCCAAAAAACACTTCATAAAACTTTCTTTCTTCGAATATCTGAAATCGGGAATTATTATAACCGTTTTTTCTCTTCTCTTTGGAATAATCTGGTTTAATATTATTTTTTAATGTGAGTTCCAAAAATCAAAGGCAATTGTAAATGAAAACATTTCTGGTATATCTAATGATCGCTTCAACATTATCATTCGCAAATGGTTCCGAAGATGAATTAAGGAAATTAGCGGACCGTCTTTCAAAGGAAATTATAATTATAGACAGTCATATAGATCTTCCCGGCCGACTTCAATATAATTGGGAGGATATTACAAAAAAAACCGGCGGCGATTTCGATTATCCCCGCGCCAAAGCAGGGGGACTCGATGTTCCTTTTATGTCGATCTTTGTCTCCCCTCGATATGAAAATAATGGTGCGAAAGAGGAAGCTGATAGTATAATTTATATTGTTGAAAAAATTATTAATTCATATCCGGATAAATTCGCTTATGCAAAAAGTACGGACGATATCCATAAGAATTTCAAATCAGGGAAAATGTCCCTCCCGATGGGAATGGAGAACGGTGCTCCGATTGAAGGAGATTTGAAAAACCTTACTTACTTTTATGACAGGGGAATCAGGTACATTACTCTTGCACACTCTAAAAGCAACCATATCTGCGATTCTTCCTATGATCCTGAAAGAAAGTGGAAAGGTCTTAGCCCGTTCGGTAAGGAATTGATTAAAGAGATGAACAGAATCGGTATGATGATCGACGTTTCGCATATAACCGACGATGCCTTTTACCAGGTAATTGAAATAACAAAAGCTCCTGTGGTAGCAACTCATTCATCATGCAGGTCTTTTACTCCCGGCTGGGAACGTAATATGAGCGACGATATGATTAAAGCTCTTGCCAAAAATGGCGGCGTGATACAAATAGCTTTTGTATCCAATTTTATCAGTCAGGAAATAAGGGACCGGGAGGCAAAGAATAGAGCTGCGGTTGCTGCTTACTTAAAAGATAATAATATACCGTCTAACGACCCGCGCGCATCTGAATTCTCCAGACAGTACTGGAAGAATAATCCGATCGGATATGCAGATGTTAAAGATGTTGTTAAACATATCGATCATGTTGTAAAACTGGTGGGGATTGACCATGTAGGGCTCGGTTCCGATTTTGACGGTGCAGGAGATTCGTTCCCCTACGGATTAAAAGACGTATCGCAGTTTCCAAATCTTATTTATGAATTGCTGAAAGCAGGTTATTCTGAAGAGGATATTAAAAAGATCTGCAGCGGCAATTTTATGAGGGCCTGGAGCAGGATTGAACAGATCTCCAGGGAATGGAAATAATTAGATTTGTATTTGAGTCTTCAGAATTCTATTCCTGAAGACTCATTCATTAATAAGACGCTATTCTTCAATTTGAACTGCGGTTCCGCATGCTGAAACCATTAGCATGCTGCCCTGACCAATCGTTTCATAATCGAGATCGACTGCAATAACGGCATTCCCGCCAAGTGCTAGAGCCTGATCCTTCATTTCAGAAATGGCGATATCCTTGGCCTTTCTTAACTCAGATTCGTAAGCTGCCGACCTTCCGCCCACAATATCTCTCACACTGGCGAAAAAATCCTTTATTATATTCGCGCCCAGGATTGCCTCACCTGAAACGAGGCCCAGGTATTTAACTATATTTTTCCCTTCAATAGTATTTGTGGTTGTAACCAGCATTTCTGCTCCTTTCATTATTTTTTTACGGGACTAAAATATCACTAATAAAATTTTATAACAACGAGTCCGGTAAAACTCATGAACCGTGTTTTAAAAGCCCTTATATACCGATGCAAATCTTCATTAAAATTCATTACATTTGATTATCAAAATTCAGAAAAATCTATCTATAGTTGGATCTTGCTAAACAATATATTGTTCAGTGTATCAATGCTGCCGCCAATAATCTCCGCTTAAGTTCGGAAAAGATTGAAGCAGTTGCCTTGATACGTGAACGGCTCTCTGATTCCGAAAATTTGACTGAAGAATTAAAAAATTTTAAGAAGGTTACCGAACTTTCGAAACTCGGAATTAAATTAAGCGAGTATCAGGTCTACATGGAAACAGGCAAGATCGATTTTCTGAAATTATCGGATAAATTCAAGGAACATAGTTATAACCTTGTGCGCGATCTGAACTATCTTCTCGATGTTGTTACTCCTCAAATGATGAGAAGCATTTTCCAGCGCCTCGATGAAAATCCGATTAAAGTCGACTTAACCAGGCGCGATTCGAAAGAAGAAAAATCTCAGAATAAGCCGGCCGCGGGTATGACTTTCCCTAAAAGATCCTCTGCCGATGATCTTAAGGAAGCGCTGATATTTGAAGAACTTAACAAGGAGGATGAATTCAATTTCGAAAACTTCGAAGAAAAAGTGTTGAGACCTATTAAGGATTTCGATTCTTTTCTTAACCGGGTACTTAAATACGATTATACTGAAAACGAAATGAATACCTGCATCCGTACTATTAATGATAATGGCGCTCTTTCCGAAAAAGTCGGATTCGAAATTCTTTCGAATATGCATAAGATCTTTGCAGGCGGGCTCGATTTAATCAATAAGAAAAAAATTGCACCGAGCCTCAATGTAATTGAATCATTGAGATCATGCCTTATTGTTATCGTTGCTGTAGTGCGGGGTAAAGAAGTTGATATTACCAATTATCTTACAAGAGCCGAAAATTTCGGCAAAACAATTTTTTCTAATAAAAAGGATAGGTAATGGAATTATATGCTGTTATTATGGCCGGAGGTGTAGGTTCAAGATTCTGGCCCAGAAGTAAGGAGCGGAAGCCGAAACAATTGATAAGGATCTTCGGCAATAATACAATGATACAGGATACTGTTTACAGACTCGATGGCCTGGTAAAAAAAGAAAATATAATAATCATTACAAATAAAATTCAGAAGATGAGGGTTAAGGAACAGCTCCCCGGAATTCCCGAAGCAAATATTATTGACGAACCTTTCGGAAAGAATACCGCCGCTTGTATTGGCCTTGCTTCCGTTCTGGTTAAATCAAAAAATCCGGATGCTGTTATTATTACTTTACCTTCCGATCATCTTATTAAAGATGAAGAGCAGTTTAAGAATTGTCTCATCACCGCCGCCAATTATGCATATAAATCGGGCGGACTCGTTACAATCGGAATAACTCCGAACAGGCCTGAGACGGGTTACGGATACATTCAGTTTGATGAAGAGGGAATTGAAAAAAGTATTTATAAAGTATTAACATTCGCCGAGAAACCGAATCTCGCTACTGCCCGCCGTTTCATAGAAAGCGGGGATTTCCTGTGGAATTCCGGCATATTCATCTGGCGTGTCGATTCTATCATAAAGGAAATCAAAAAGTATCTTCCGGATCTCTCTGATGGCCTCGACAAAATTGAAGCGTCTATCGGAACCCCTGAATTCGAAAAGCAGCTCGTCCAGGTCTATGGTCAGTTGAAAAGTATTTCAATTGATTATGGTGTTATGGAAAAGTCGGATAATGTTTATCTTACCAAAGCGGATTTTTACTGGAATGATGTTGGAAACTGGGAAGCGGTTTATGAAATCTCTGAAAAGAATGAGGAGGGGAATTCAATTGTAGGCGATGTATATGCACAGAATACTTTCGGTTCGTATCTCTTTTCACCCAGGAAATTTACCGCTGCTATCGGTGTTGAAAATCTTATTATTATTAATACCAATGAAGCTCTTCTGGTATGTCACAGGAATAACGCTCAGGATGTAAGGCAGATTGTCGACTATCTTAAAATGAACAAACGGACAGACCTTATCTGATGAAAAAAGTTTTTACTGAAATAGAAATTCTTAAACTGATTAAATCCGGCGCAAAAGAAATTGTTGTCTCAAAAAATGATCTTCTTACGCCCCTTGCTTTGGACAGGATTAAGCACTCGGGAATGAAGGTAATCCGTGGCGGCAATACTATCTCTGATCCGGCCAGTTCTAAACTGAAAATTCTGATCGGTTCGGATCATACAGGAATAAGAATGAAAAAAATCGTTGTTGAGTTTCTTAAATCGAAATCATATGAAGTACTTGATATTGGAACCTACAATGAAGACCCTGTCGATTACCCTGATATAGCTTCCAATGTAGCCTACAGGGTTGTTAATAAAGAATTTGATCTCGGAATAATACTCGATGCCACCGGAATACCTTCTGCCATCACGGCTAATAAAGTACCCGGAATACGGGCTGCTACCTGCTACAACGAATTCTCCGCAAAGAGCTCCCGTGAGCATAACGATTCAAATATCCTGGTCCTCGGCGCAAAAGCCCTGGGAGAAGAAACCATTAAATCGATTGTTGACGTTTGGTTGAAGAGCGCTTTTTTAGGGGACAGACACCAGAGAAGGCTCGACAAGATTAAAAACATAGAAGATAAATTTTCTAAGCGTTCCTGATCTTTTTCTGAAATAATTAATAATTAAACAGAGTAATCCGTTTGCATATCGAAATAGCGCGCGTTGAATCCTTGCAGCTTCTTATCCCGAATACTTATTTATTGAGAGTCTATTCACCTTTAATCGCATCGACAGTTAAACCGGGACAGTTTTGTAATATCAAAGTTTCTGAATCGGATTTCCCGCTTCTCAGACGGCCATTCAGCATCTGCGAAGTCGACGGGGATTACATTCATTTTATGTTCGATGTCCACGGTGAAGGAACGCAAATTCTTGCATCGAAAAAGGTTGGCGATAAATTGGATATTCTTGGCCCGCTCGGACAGGGGTTTGATTACTCCGGTGATTTCGATACTGCGGTTATAATGGCGGGTGGTATAGGTGCAGCTCCGTTCACTTTTCTTATTAAAGAAATTCCGGCTGATAAGAATATTATTTCATACATGGGCGGTAGATCCGAAAAGAATTTAATCGAATACGGATTTAAAAATCTGTCGGTTGCAACCGACGACGGTTCTAAGGGATTCAAAGGTAATGTCGTTGAGCTATTCAAATCGGAGTTCCAGAATTTCCAAGGCAAGAAGATCAGGATATTCGCCTGCGGCCCTAATCCGATGCTGAAATCTCTACAGCAATTTGCAATCTCGAACAATCTCGATTGCCAGTTAAGTACCGAATGCGCGATGGCATGTGGTTTCGGTATTTGTCAGGGCTGTCCGGTCGATAAAGCAGATGAGGACGGGTACCTCCTTGTTTGTAAAGACGGTCCGGTTTTCGATGCGAGGAGAATTAAATTATGAGCCGGATTAACCTCGGAGTCCGCATAGGAAAACTTAATCTTAAGAACCCCGTTCTTCTCGCTTCCGGAACTGTCGGCTACGGAAACGAGATCTCAAATTTAACTGACCTTGGTCAGCTGGGCGGGATCGTTACCAAGTCGCTTTCTCTTAGACCCCGTAAAGGTAATCCGCCTCAGAGAATTGTTGAAACTCCCTCCGGAATGCTCAACGCAATAGGACTTGCTAACGTTGGAGTTGAAGTTTTTATTAAAGAGAAGATTCCGTTTCTAAAGGAGCTTAATACAGCTTTAATCTGTAATATTGCCGCAAGTTCTATTGAGGAATATGTTGAGTGTACAAAAATTCTAGATCCGGTCGAAACTATCTCTGCTTTTGAAATAAACGTCTCCTGCCCTAATGTTAAAGAGGGAGGATTAATATTTGGCAATGATATCAAATCTGTCGGAAGAATTACTGAGAAGGTCCGGGCTGCGACAGGTAAAACGTTGATCATTAAACTCTCTCCAAATGTCTCGAATATCAAGGACTTCGCAAAAGTTGTTAAGGAGGAAGGTGGCGACGCAGTTTCCGCGATTAATACGCTGGTTGGCACCGCGTTCGATATCTGGACCCGCAAACCGAAGATAAAGAATATCACCGGAGGATTATCCGGACCCGCAATCAAGCCGGTAGCTCTAGCAAAAGTTCTTGAAATCAAACGGAATGTCGATATACCTGTTGTCGGTATCGGCGGAATAATGAACTGGAAAGATGCCGCTGAATTTATGATTGCCGGAGCTTCGGCTGTTCAGATTGGAACCGTGAATTTTATTAATCCGAATGCCGGAGTGGAAATAGTTGAAGGGCTCAAATCTTACTGCGAGAAAATTTCATTGATTAATTTAACCGACCTTACAGGTTCCTTCCAGATTTAGTATGGATTTACAAAGAGCGTTGAATAAGATCTATTCGATGCACCAGTTCGATATTAAACTCGGACTGGAACGGATAGAAAAGCTTCTTGAGCTGATAGGCAATCCTCACCACGGTAAGAAATATTTCCACGTTGCCGGTTCTAACGGTAAGGGGAGTACTTCATCTTTCATCGCATCAATTCTTTATGAAGCGGGATTTAATGTCGGGCTTTATACGTCGCCTCATCTTGTCAGGTTTAATGAACGGATCAGAATTAACGGAATAGAAATATCCGATGAATACATATCTGAATTTATTAATTCAATTGATCATTTAATCGATCAACATAAACCTACCTTCTTCGAAATTACAACCGCGCTTGCCTTCAAATATTTTAATGATAAAAATCCCGACTATATAGTTCTTGAAACAGGATTAGGCGGACGGCTGGATGCAACTAATGTTATTATTCCGGTTGCCTCTGTAATTACATCAATCAGCCTTGAACACACAAATATACTCGGGAGTTCGCTCGGGAAAATCGCATTTGAAAAAGCCGGTATTATTAAGAATGGAATCCCGGTATTTACTGCTGATATTAATCCCGAAGCTGCAGATGTAATTTCTAAACGTGCCTTGGAATTGAATTCACCTGAATTCAGATTTAAAGATTTTGTAATAACCGGTCATGATTCACTTCAAATCGCACTTCAAAAGAAATTATTTAATCTTTACAAAACGGGGCTTCACGGCTTTCACCAGCTCTCTAATTCTGCTCTGGCTGTTAAAACTGTGAGTGAATCTGTCGGAATTTCAGATTCCGTCGTTGTAAATAGAGGCTTGATGAATGTTATTAAAAACACTGGAATTCAAGGCCGTTATGAAGTCATTCAGAAAAATCCTAAGGTGATTTTTGATGCCGCACATAATGTGGAAGGAGTTAAAGCATTCCTGAAGGTGTTCGAAAAGGAATATCAGATTTACAGACGCAGGGAATTGATCTTCGGAGTTATGAGGGATAAGGATTTGAGCTCGATGCTCGGATTGCTCCGTAATTACTTCGATACAATTTATGCGGTGGAAACCGGGTATGAACGGTCTGCCGGTATTTCAGAAATTATTGATGCCGGAGGGGAACTTGGTTTGCAGTTGAAACCTCTTGAAAATCCTTCCCGGTTTATCGAACAATTCCGGACCGATAGGGATAACGAATGCCTTGTCGTACTGGGCAGCATCTACCTCCTGGGTGAATTAAAATCAAAAATGTCTTAAAAAAAACTTGACAAAAAGGGGATTGCGGGCTAACTTTGACATGTGCCTCAATAATCTTCTGCATTAATTAATTAAATCACTTAATCATTAATTCAATTAGTCCCCAAATTGTAAGCCTAGTAAAAATCACGAATAAATCACAATTCTCAGGAAATAGTTATGCCGATGGATATTTCAGAACTGCAATCGAAAAAAATTGTAGATCTCTATAAGATTGCAAAAGATTTTGGATTAGCTGGTTACAGCGATCTCCGCAAACAGGAATTAATTTTTAAAATTCTTGAAGCACAGTCCCAGAAAGATGGATTGACCTTTTCGAAAGGAGTGCTTGAGGTCTTACAGGATGGTTACGGATTCCTCAGATCAGCCGATTATAATTATCTTCCTTCACCCGATGATATTTATGTATCCCCGTCCCAGATCAAAAGATTCAGTCTCAGAACCGGAGATTTTGTATCCGGACAGGTGAGGCCTCCTAAAGAAGGGGAACGGTTCTTTGCTCTCTTAAGAGTTGAAGCGGTGAATGGTAAAGATCCTGAAGCTATACGTGAAAGAACTTTATTCGATAACCTTACCCCGATCTACCCGACTAAAAGATTAAAACTGGAATCCGCTCCCGGCGAGTATTCAATGAGAATTATGGATCTCCTTTCACCGATCGGTAAAGGTCAGAGAGGTTTGATTGTTTCTCCTCCTAAAGCCGGTAAAACTATTCTTCTTCAGAAAATAGCCAACTCAATTACGCGTAATCAGCCGGAAGTTAAAATTATTATGCTCCTTATCGACGAAAGGCCAGAGGAAGTTACCGATATGCAGAGATCCGTTCAGGCGGAAGTTATAAGCTCTACTTTCGATGAACCGGCCGACCGTCACGTTCAGGTTGCTAACATGGTAAGCGAAAAAGCCAAACGTATGGTGGAGGCAGGGGATGATGTTGTTATCCTCCTCGATTCAATTACAAGACTTGCAAGGGCTCACAACACCGTAATTCCGCACAGCGGTAGAATTCTTTCAGGCGGTGTTGACGCCAACGCGCTTCATAAACCTAAAAGATTTTTCGGTTCTGCGCGTAATACCGAGGACGGCGGAAGCTTAACAATTATCGCTACTGCTCTTATCGATACCGGCAGCAGAATGGACGAAGTTATCTTCGAGGAATTCAAAGGAACCGGTAATATGGAACTTGTCCTCGATAGAAATCTGGCCGATAAGAGAATCTTCCCGGCAATCGATCTTAATAAATCCGGTACCAGAAAAGAAGAACTTCTTCTCAAAGAGGAGGAGCTTAATAAGATCTGGATCTTAAGAAAATTGCTTGCTGACTACGATCCAACCGAGGCTATGGAATTCATACTCGATAAAATGCGCGGTACAAAGAATAACAAAGAATTTTTATTAAGTATGAATAGTTAATCCAGGATATGATTATTGCCCGGAGATTTTTCTATCCGTCATTCGTTTTAATATTCTTATCGATTCTTCTTTCAACCGTTTCTGCTCAACCCGGTAAAGGAGGGGAACGCGGTAAACCTCCCGGTTTTTTCGAAAAAGTATTTCTGTCCGACGGGGATTCAATCGATTGCTACCTCGCTTTCAGAATTCCGTTCGACAAGCTGATATTTGTTAAAAATGGCGACTTGTTTTCTTCAGGTGTAAAAATTGATCTGGAAATAATAAACCGGAACGGATTGATCGATAGAAAATCATATTCTAAAAGTACTGTGGCAATTAACTATGAAGAATCCAAATCAAAAAGCAGGTTCCTGGAAGGATTTATCAAAATCAAAATTGATGATGGCGACTATGTAATCTATCCTGTTATTCAGATCGGGAATGTTAAGGAATCTTTTAAGCTCGATTCTGTTTCGATCTCTGCCGGAGAGATTAAGAAAGGAAATCTGCTCCATCCGGTAATTGTTGAAAGTCTTCCGGATGAATGCATCAATAATGGATCGTATCGACTTGTAAATAATAGCAACAGCATTCCATTCGCACCTAACGACTATTTAATGATTATACCGTTGACCGGCAGCCCTGCTGAGGTTTATTCATTGAAAATTCTTCAGAAGGGGAAAACACTTTTTCATGAAGAGTCGGTAAAACCTGGAAACGGAAAATTATCGCTCTCATTCTGCAATGATGCGGTTGTTATCTCCGACTCAAATACAAATCGGAAAACAAATTATATAATTGTTAAAGGATTCAATAAAAAATTAGATGAAGGACCTGTTGAGATTATTATTGAATCAGACGGGAAAGAAGAAAAATTTAAAATGAGTGTTGATTGGCTGAATAAACCATTTACATTATTCAATCCGGTATTGTCTGCTGAATTGCTCGAAATTATTTACAGTCGCGAGGAATTACTGCCGATTCTTAAGAGCAGTAATGATGAAAAGTATGAGGCATTGATCGATTTCTGGGATAAGAAATTGCCCGGAAGGGAATATAGATTTAATGAATTGATGAACGAGTTTTATTCAAGGGCAGATTATGCTGCCCAGAATTTCAGTACTATCGCAAATCCTGCTGGGGCAAGAACCGATCGGGGAAAAATATATATAAGATTCGGAAGACCCGACGACATTAAACGTGATTATTCGTCCGGATACGGCACAGTCGAAATTTGGTATTACTATGATTTGAAAAAAGAGTTTATATTTACCGATAAAACTGGCCTTGGCAATTATATATTGAGTAAATAAATGGCACGCCTGGTTTTTACATGCGGCGATATCAACGGCATCGGTCCTGAGATATGCATTAAAACATTTAATAAAATTTTTAATCCAAGTAAAAGAGAAATTATTTTTCTCTGCCCCTCAGATGTATTCAAAAAAACTCTTAAAATAATTCCTCTTCATGCCGATTATCAGGTGATCTCCGATAAATCCGCCGGACTGATTGATTCTAAAAAAATAACAGTCATCGATCTCGGGAAATATAAACAGAGAATTGGTAAACCAACGGCATATTCCGGCCGGGCATCTTACAACGCAATTGTTGATGCGGTTAAACTCTGCAGGTCCGGCTTTGCGGACGCAATGATCACAGCCCCAATCTCAAAAACTGCTCTTCAGATCGCCGGTTTGAAATTTAAAGGTCATACCGGACTTTTAGCGTCTCTTACCGGAAGCAGAAATTACCTGATGGTTTTCCTGTCGGATGAAATGGTTTGCGGACTAACAACGATTCATGTACCGCTTAAAAGTGTCAGCAGACTGATTACTACAGGTCTACTGCGTGATACGATTAAGACGCTAAATGATTCTCTGGTTGGTGACCTCGGCTTCAGGAATCCTGAGATTGCTGTTCTCGGATTGAATCCTCATTCGGGAGAGGATGGACATCTTGGTAATGAAGAAGTCGATATAATCATGCCGGCTATTAAGTCTTTGAAAGGTATCAAGGTCAGGGGTCCATTTGTTCCGGATTCTTTTTTTGGCAAGCATCTTTATAAGAATTATGACGCTGTCCTTGGAATGTATCATGATCAGGTATTGATTCCCTTTAAGATGCTCAATTTCGAAAAAGGTGTGAATTATACGGCGGGTTTACCGATTATAAGAACCTCTCCTGATCACGGAACTGCATTTGATATTGCGGGAAAGGGAGTAGCCGACGAATCCAGTATGATCCAGGCAGTCCGCTGGGCAGAAAAAATTATTATCAATCGAAATAAAATCTGATGCCCTCCAGAATCTATTCGCATCTGGCCCCGGTCTACCCTCACTTAATGAGGTCTATTGATTATTCATTATGGTCCGACTTCATTCATTCCATCAGCCGGGAAATTAAAAGAAAAAGGATTTCAGTTCTTGAACTCGCATGCGGAAATGGTCTTATTGCAGGAACCCTGAATAAAAAATTCAAATACTACTGCGCAACAGATCTCTCGAAAGAGATGCTCGCGTGCTTCGGTGGAGTGGATAAAGTCTGCTGCGATATGCTGGCCCTTCCATTCAAGAAACAATTCGATTTTATTTTCTCAACATTCGACAGTGTGAATTATTTAACGAGCAGGCAGAGATTTATCCGGATGCTTAACCAGGCAGCTTTGTGTCTCGCACGGGATGGGATTTTTACATTCGATGTAAGTCTGGAGAATAACAGTAAGCTGTATCAGAAGTATTTGAACCGTAAAGGAACATACAACGGAATGAAGTTTCTTCAGAAGAGTTATTACGATGAAGCTAAACGGATTCATTACAATTATTTTGAATTGACTCTTGCTAATGGCAGTAAGGTTGAAGAAATTCATAAACAGAAAATATTCAGGTTCGAGGATTATTTCAGTTTTATTGATGATTCCGACTTCTATGTTTATAAGTGCAAAAAAGCGTTTTCGGAACAGGACGCTTCACCGGATTCCGAAAGAGCCCAATTCATACTTAAAAAGAGAAGGGGATGATGCTCATATTTAATCATGTAGATTTCAATTACCCTAACCAACCGGTTTTTACCGATCTTAATCTTCAGGTTGATCAGGGTGAATTCGTTTTTCTAATAGGTAAAAGCGGGGTTGGTAAAACTTCTCTGCTTCAGATGATTTATATGGATATTCTCCCTCAGTCCGGATATGTCCAGATAGGTGATTATTCTTCGGAATCAATCCGGCCGAAAGAACTTCCGTTCCTCAGGAGGAAAATAGGGATTGTGTTTCAGGACTTTCAGCTTCTGCCGGATAGAAACGTATATGATAATCTCGCGTTTGTACTTCAGTCTACCGGTTCTTCCGGAAGGTTGAATAAGAAAAAAATAATTAATGCCTTATCCGAAGTAGGATTGTCTCATAAACAGAGCAACATGCCGCATGAATTATCGGGCGGCGAAAAACAGCGTGTCGCAATAGCAAGAGCTATTATTAACGACCCCTTTATGCTTCTTGCCGATGAGCCGACCGGAAATCTTGATCCGGAAACGGCAGACGAAATTCTTGAAATCCTGAAGAAGATAAATGCTCGAGGTACGTCGGTAATTTTCGCTACGCATAATTATGATCTGGTAAGAAAATATAATGCGAAAATAATCCGTCTGGAAGGCGGTAAAGCGGTAAAGGTGTTATTGAAAAAGAAAGAGAGTTGAGTTAGTTAAGCTGCTTCAAAATCTCCTCTGTTACCTTCTCAATCGACATTGTCCCGTCTATCTCGATGATTGTAGCTTTGTCCTTGTAAAAATTGAAAACCGGTGCCGTCGTTTCGTGATAGACTTTTAGTCTTCTCCGGATAACCGATTCATCGTCATCTGCCCGTTTGTAATAACTGTTCTCAGCGCGGCAGACCGGGCAAATAAAATTCTCTTTTAATTCGCTGTTATTCAGGATGTTGCCGCATTTATTGCAGACCATCCTGTTTGTAAGCCGGTCGATTATTACCTCATCATCAGCATCTAACCTGATCAGGTAATGCCTTTCTATTTTTATTATTTTGAAAATATTCTCTAAAATTTCTGCCTGGTTTATTGTACGCGGGTATCCGTCGAGTATAAAACCGTTTCTGCATTTTTCATTGTTCAGTGTCTCTTTAATTATTCCGCCCATTATTTCATCGGGTACGAGTTCTCCTTTATCAACAATCTCCTTTGCCTTTTTCCCTAACTCGGACTGATTTTTAATTGCCTCTCTTAGTATATCTCCGGTTGAAATATGAGGGATATTAAGTCTGGACGCTAAAATCTTTGCTTGTGTCCCTTTCCCGACTCCAGGTGAACCAAAAATGATTATTTGCATATTATTAAAAATGGTTAGAGGATTAAAAAATATTTTACTGACCAAAGTTAAACAGATTTGATTTTATAGCCAAACTTAATTTCCAGGCTTAGGTTTATCCCTTTTTTTCTGAAAATAACTTTCGAGTAGAAACTTTGCCTCATCGGAATAGATCCCTGAATAAACGTTTGGCTTGTGATTATACTTCCCGCTTTCGATTATGTTGAAAAGGGAACCGCAAGCCCCGAATTTCGGCTCGAAAGCTCCAAAGTAGACATTTCTTATTCGGGCCAAAAGTATCGCCCCGGCACACATTACGCATGGCTCAACAGTTACGTATAAGTCGCAATTATCAAGGAACTTTGATTGCAGGTAGTTCGACGCTGCTGTTAGCGCTATCATTTCGGCATGGGCGGTCGGGTCTTTCAAGGTTTCTGTCTGATTAAAGCCGCGTCCAATAATTCTGTTCTCATATACAATAACAGCGCCGACCGGTACTTCTTCTACGGCTAAAGCGTTGTCAGCTTCCTGAAGCGCAGCATACATGTACTTATAGACTGTTTCATCGAATAACATAAGTCACTTTACAGAAATAATAAGATACTTTAATCAGATAGTTTTAAGATCAGGTTTTAGTTCTTACCGGGTTTTCCGAACAGTTATTCCCGAAATCTGTACGCCCGTAGGGACTCGAACCCCAAACCGTCTGATCCGAAGTCAGATGCTCTATCCAATTGAGCTACGGGCGCATGCAAAAAAACAAAAAAAATGTAGACTTGAGAAGAAACTCAACTCTACATTTACAATAAATTCTTTATTCTGTACACCTGTAGGGATTCGAACCCCAAACCTTCTGATCCGTAGTCAGATGCTCTATCCAATTGAGCTACAGGTGCATTCAAAAAAACGATTTTTTCAAACTTTTCTTAACAGCAAATTGAACATTCCAGACATTCGTTACACTAAGTGTCTTAATAGTGTCTTAATTTTTTCCGTCCAATTTGCTTCGCAAATACTCGAAATTAGTCTTAATATAATTCTCAGAAGTTCTAATATCCGTATGGTCTAAAATATCCTTTATCGATTTAATATCCAAACCCGCCTTACCAAATTCAGTTGCTGCGGTATGACGTAAATGATGGAATTTATAATGCTTGGAGATCCTTTTCTCCTCAGTCAGCTTTGTTATGCCGTAGCCGAACTTATGGGAAATTGTACTCTCGTTCAATTTGGTAAACCGTCCTACAAAATACTCCTTATACCCGCAGCCCAGCAGGAACTCCTCCAGCGCCTTATAGATCGGAATTACGAAGTCCCTATCCGCTTTCACATTTCTGGCCTGAATAAGTCGCCTGGGCATATCTATGCTCATTGGAGCGCATATGGTCGACCGTCTGAACCCGGTCAGCAGGGCAAACTCAATTATCCTGTAAAACAGGGGATCATTCTCCGCAAAATACTTCCGGATTTCTATTAGGTCCATTTCGTCAATCGGTTTCGGTTTCTCTTTTATTCTTATTGCAGTAATCGGATTCTTCCGGATATACTCATTCTTAACGAAGTAATTGAATACGGCGAACACATTCCTGGTAATTATTCCTTTAGAAGCCTCCGCAAAATCATTCTTTTCCAGGTAGCGTATTAATGCCTCATAATCGAAGATGGTATACTCATCAATCCGTTTTTCACCCGCAGCCGTTATAAAATGCTCTACGGCGTTTTTATAAGAACTCTCGGACGATTTTTTCAGGCTTCTTACGCTCAGGTAATGCTTAAGGCCGATTGATAGAGGAGGGGAGACCTTTATATTAAAAATCACCTTCTCATTCTGTTTTGCTTCTATTAGTTTTACGAAATGTTCCGCATCTCTGCGGTTGCGGCATTTTGTTGAAATGTCTTTTCTCACCCCGTCAAGCACAAACTTATAATGCCAATAAGGTGAATTCCTCCCCTTATAAAGCGTTCCCATTATTTTAACTTTAGCTTACGTTCGAGGACCGATACCCTTTCCCTTAATTCGCCTAATTCTTTGGCCATGTTGAACACCATCAAATCCGTTGATTCTTTTCCCCCGCCACTACCATTAATGATATTACGATTGCTGTGATCATTAATAACTATACCGTATTTCTCCAACTCTTTAATGAATTTACGACTAGGGTTTTTGAGTTTGTTTGACAAGTTTCCCTCAGATATTCCTAGTTTATCTGCTAATTCCCTTTGAGTCGCGAATTTCTCTAGTATTAAGTCGACCAGCTGATCTTTCGTTAAATCTACAAAAGATAAATTTTTACTTCCCATATCTTGCAATTACTTTCGATTTTATTTATATTACTTTCGATTATTATAATTATACTATATCTATATGGAAACTAAACATTTATTTTCTATAAGTCAAGAAAATTTAATTACTTTAAGTCAAGAAAATTTAATACATCTTCACCTTAAAAGACTTCACAAAAGCCAGACCTGGCTTGCTAAAAGACTCAGCACCAGAAAAAGGAAATACTATCAGCCCGAAATCAGCCGCGCTCTTGCCGGCAGGGATCCTCTACTCCTTCAGAAGATCGTCGATTTCTTCAGCAAATAATTGCTTTACATATATATGAATAAGATCCTTATTTCAAGGAATAGGGCTATTCAATTACTCGATACTAATTCCTATATCTTTAAGAACTTCATCTCCCCGGAACTCGAGTTTGTCAGAATCGGCGAACGCGAGAAAGTAGTCTTTCAATCCCTCCAGGATTATATCGACCGCAATAAGCATAAACCCGAAAATTTCACCTCTCAAATCTCAGCACCTGACCGTACCCCTCAGTCTATCTGTCTTCAGTTCTGCTCTTCAAAAACATCTAAAAAAGTGAGGATCAACCTTGAAAAATAACATCGAGTACTATTGTCATTATGCAAATTCTCATAACCATCCTAAGTTCAAACTCCTCCGACTCAAATACGGCTGGGCTGGAGAGGGGAGATTTTGGGCGCTCAATAATATCATCGCCGGATCCGATAACTGCATCCTTAACCTCAATAAAAAATACGTGGTGGCGTCAGTTTCGTCAGATCTTGGTATGAGCATAGAGGAATTTCAGGAGTTTATTTCTTACCTGATCAAGGAATGTGAATTACTGATTGATATTGATGGGAATGTTTCTACTGAAAACGTACGCGAAACTTTTAAGGAGGTAATGAAACAGCGTGTCCGAAATAAGGAAAACCGCGAAAAAGCCATCTTAAGCAAAAACGAACTTAAGCTTATTAGACCAACCTGATTTGTCGTTACAAAAAAACCTGTCCCAAACACGTTCTTTTTAACAAAGAAAGAAAGAGAGAAAGAAAGATAGATAATAGGAAACCATCTAAAATGTGGGTAGAATGACACTATTCAATATTTACAAAATTTGCAATCCATATTGGTTAAAATTCTTGATTATATTTTCCCTTCTTAATATTTTAAACTTAACGGCTCATTAATATTACATTTCAATTTGATCGAATTATTTTGTTTTTGAATAAACTACCTATCCGCAGTTTTAAAATAAAAAACCCCCGTTAAAGGACGAGGGCAACCTAAATGTTTTCACAACGGAATAATCCTTATTGTGATTTGCTTCAAAATGTTTCGTTGCAAACATAAAAAATATTTTTGAATATCAAAAGGAATTTTTAAGATGAAAAAAATATTAGGTCTTGATCTTGGCGTATCCTCAATTGGCTGGGCTCTTATTGATGAAGATGATAAAGAGATTCTTGGTGTTGGCTGTAGAATAGTTCCATTGTCTACTGATGATAAAGATGAATTTGTTAAAGGAAATGCAATTTCTAAAAATCAAAAGCGCACTCTAAAAAGATCCCAGAGACGTGGATATGATCGATATCAATTGCGAAGAAAATATCTACTTGAAGTGTTAAAACAAAATGGTATGGTTCCTGATCAAACGTTAGTTAAACTGTCTAAACTTGATCTCTGGAACATTAGAGCTAAAGCTGTGAATGAAAAGTTAACATTAAGTCAGCTTGGCAGAGTTCTTTTACATCTGAATCAAAAACGTGGTTATAAAAGTAGTAGAAGCGATTCCAATCTGGATAAAAAGGATACAGAATATGTCGCAAATGTTAAATCCCGTTATGAACAGCTTAAAGAAATGGGTTTGACTATCGGTCAATATTTATTCCGGGAACTTTCCCAGAATCAGTACTTTAGAATAAAAGAACTTGTCTACCCACGCGAAGCTTATATTCAAGAATTTACTTCCATTATCAGAAAACAAAGGGAATTTTATCCAGAAATATTAACAGATGAATTGATCTTAAAAATTAAAGATGAAATCATCTACTATCAGCGTGGACTTAAATCTCAAAAAAACCTTGTTTCTGTTTGTGATTATGAAGGGTCTTGGAAAAAGGTTCAAAACAATGGAAAAGAAAAAGAGGTATTTATTGGTCCTAAAGTAGCTCATCGGTCTTCACCTCTATTCCAAGTTATTAAAATTTGGGAAACAATAAACAATATCCAGATAAGGAAAAAAGATGGTATCTATTTTGAAATTACATTGGAAAAGAAAAAAGAATTATTCAATTATCTAGATAACAACGAAAATTTAACTTATTCTGAATTATTAAAAATTCTTGAATTAAAAAAGGATGAAGTCTACAGTAACAAAATGCTTACTAAAGCAAAAGGTCTGCAGGGCAACATTACAAAAAATTCTATATTAAGTTGCTTCAATAATATTGATGATCATAGTCACTTATTGAAACTTGATATAGTAATAGAACAGAAAAATGATGATGGATTTCTTGTAGATAAAAAAAATGGTGAGATTCTAAAATCAAAACCAAAAAAAATAATTTCTGTTGAAGTTGAGAAGCAGCCTTTATTCAAATTGTGGCATACCATTTATTCAATCTCTGAAAAAGAAGAATGTATCAATGCACTTATAAAGAATTTCAATCTCCCAGAGGATGTCGCCCTTAAATTAGCAAACTTAGATTTCTCAAAATATGGGTATAGTAATAAATCTCATAAAGCGATAAGAAAAATACTCCCATATTTAATGGAAGGAGATATGCTTTATGATTCCTGTTCGTATGCCGGATATTACCATGTACTATCAATAACTAAAGAAGAAAACCATAAAAGAAAGCTGAAAGACAAACTCGAACTTTTAACCAAAAATAGTCTTCGTCAACCCATAGTTGAAAAAATCCTCAATCAAATGATCAACCTCATCAATTCACTTATTACTAAGTATGGTAAACCTGATGAAATCCGTATTGAACTCGCTAGGGAACTTAAACAGACCAAAGATGAACGATACGATACATATAAGTATTTGGACAAAAGAGAAAAAGAAAACGAACAAATTGCAAAAGAACTTGAAGAGTATGGTCTTCGCGCTACTCGCAATAATATTATTAAATGGCGTTTATATCATGAAATTTCTGAAGATGGGAAAAAACAAAATGCTATATGTATTTATTGCGGTCAACCTATCTCTTTTTCTGCGGCTATTTCTGGTGAAGAAGTTGAAGTTGAGCATATAATCCCACGTTCAAAACTATTTGATGATTCTCAAAGTAATAAAACATTAGCTCACCGTAAATGTAATTCGAATAAAAAAGAACAGACCGCTTTCGATTTTATGAAATCAAAATCTGAACAAGAGTTTAATGATTATCTTGAAAGAATTAACACACTTTACAAAAATAAAATCATTGGTAAAACCAAGAGAGATAAATTATTAATGCCAATTGATAAAATACCTGCTGACTTTATTAATAGACAACTTCGGGAAACTCAATATATCAGTAGAAAAGCCAGGGAAATTCTACAATCAATTTGTCATAATGTTTGGGTTACTAGTGGATCAGTTACATCAGAACTTCGATATTTTTGGGGGTGGGATACAGTTATTGAAAATCTTCGTTTACCTCAGTTTCGAAATCTCGGCTTAACCCAATTGGAAGAAATAAACGACAAAAATTCCAAGATTAAAAGAGAAAAGATTATTGGTTGGTCCAAGAGAGATGATCACCGCCATCATGCGGTCGATGCTCTTACTATAGCCTCTACCAAACAGGGATTTATTCAACGAATTAATAATCTAAATAGTGATAATATCCGCAATGAGATGATGCGAAATATTGAAAGTTCAAAGTTAGAGTTTAATAAAAACAATACTCTATTAGAAAACTATCTTATATCACAAAAACCTTTTACAACAGAGCAGGTTCAATCCGTAATCTCTAAGGTTCTTATATCTATTAAACCTGGTAAAAAAGTTGCTTCCTTTGGTCAACGGAAAATTAAAAAGGGTGGTAAGAAAATTATTGCACAATCAGGTATCATTATTCCAAGAGGTCCTCTAAGCGAAGAAAGTGTCTACGGAAAAATAAAAGTTATTGAGAAAGAGAAACCAATTAAATATTTATTCGAAAATCCTCACCTTATTTTTAAACCATACATAAAGAAATTAATTGAAGATCGGCTTTATCAATTTGATAATGATCCTTATGAAGCAATAAAATCTCTTAAAAGTAATCCAATATTTCTTGATCCAGAAAATAAAATTAAACTCATGTATGCCTCATGTTTTAAGGACGAAATTGTAATTAAAAAGGATTTACAAACCTTGACTAAGCCACAGATAGGAAAAATTGTTGATCCCAGCATTCGTAAAAAATTATTTGATCGCTTAGAACAATTTAATGGTAATGTTAAAGAGGCATTAAAAGATTTGGAAAATAATCCTATCTATCAAAATGAAGAGAAAAAAATCCCAGTAAAATCTGTAAGATGTTTTACTGGTTCTGAGGTAATTGAACCAATCCGAAAAAATGAAAAGGGTGTTGATATTAGTTTTGTTAAACCGGGTAATAATCATCACATTGCGCTTTATTATGATGAAAACAATAAAATTCAAATGCACGTGTGTACTTTTTGGCATGCAGTTGAAAGAAAAAAATATGGACTACCTATTGTAATTAAAAATCCTTCTAGTGTCGTTGATACAGTTTTAGAGTATCCTGAGTTGTATCCTGAAAGTTTCCTTGAAAAGCTTCCCGATGGCAAATGGTCTTTCATTCAAAGTTTTCAACAAAACGAAATGTTTGTTCTTGGGTTGTCTAAAGAGGCTTTTGAAGAGGCACTTTCTTCCAATGATTATCAATTAATTAGCGATAACCTTTTTAGGGTTCAAAAGCTTTCCACAACAGGTTATTTTGTTGTATTTAGACATCATTTATCCGTTTCGGCTGATACTCCATATGAAATGATCGGCTTTTCTTCTTTCCAGGATTTTACTGGTATTAAAGTTTCTATAAACAATTTGGGTCTTATTCAATAATATGATAAAGCGTACTTTATATTTCAGCAACCCAGTATATCTTTCGAAAAAGAATGAACAGCTCTATTTTAATTTTCCGGATCAGAAAGAAAATGAAAAAAGATCTGAAATCTTGAACCAAGCTCCTATTGAAGATTTGGGTATTGTCGTTTTAGATCATCAACAAATAACTATTACTCATGGGCTTCTTTCATCTTTGATCAATAATAATACTGCCGTCATAACGTGCGATTCCTCCCACATGCCAAATGGTCTTTTTTACCACTTTCTGGTAATACGGAACAGAATGAAAGATTCCGTGAACAAATAAATTCCTCAGAACCTCTTAAAAAACAACTCTGGCAACAAACAGTTACTGCTAAAATTAATAACCAATTGTCAGTCCTTAAGAAAAATAAAGTTCCTATCAATAACATGGTAACCTGGGCTAAAAAGGTCAGAAGCGGGGATCCGGATAATTATGAGGGAAGAGCTGCTGCTTACTACTGGAAAAATATCTTTAAGCAGATACCCGATTTTATTCGTGACCGTTATGGCGAACCACCAAATAACCTGCTTAATTATGGTTATGCAATTCTAAGAGCTGTGACTGCGCGTTCACTTGTCGGATCTGGTTTGCTACCTACATTAGGTATTCATCATTCTAATAAATATAATGCTTATTGTTTAGCAGATGATATTATGGAACCCTATAGACCCTTTGTTGATCTTTTAATTAAATATATTATCGATAATGGTGAAGATTTTTATGAATTAACACCTTCCATTAAAAAGCAACTTCTAGAGATTCCCACTTTAGATGTCATTATAAATGATGAACGAAGCCCACTTATGGTTGCATTGCAGAAAACTACTGCATCTTTATCAAAGTGCTTTTCTCAACAATTAAGAAAAATTTTATATCCTATACTTAATTAAAAATATTATGAGATTTAGCGAATATAGAATTATGTGGATTTTAGTATTTTTCGATTTACCTACTGAAACTCCAAAAGAAAGAAAATCATATACTCGCTTTCGTAAAGAATTAATGAAAGATGGTTTTTCTATGTTTCAATTCTCTATTTATGTAAGGCATTGCAGTAGTCGGGAAAATAAGAATGTCCATGTAAAAAGAGTTAGGCAATTACTACCTGAAAAAGGGCATGTTGGAATTCTATCTGTTACTGATAAACAGTTTAGCATGATGGAAATATTTTATGGTAAGAAAAAGGAAAGTGGTTTTGTTGAACCCCACCAGCTTGAATTATTCTAAATAATAAGGAACCTTTTAGTTGGGCTCCTCATTTTTTTAATCCTAAAACCCCCATAAGTTATTGTAATTAAATGACATCTTAAGACCTACCTTGGTTTTAAGATTGTCAAAAAACATTTTGAAAGCAAATCACAACTCCGTCCCATTCGGTTATCTTACTTCCCTGCTTGGTTTTAAGATTGTCAAAAAACATTTTGAAAGCAAATCACAACCCTATCGGCTCTCGACATACCTCTGCTTCGCTTGGTTTTAAGATTGTCAAAAAACATTTTGAAAGCAAATCACAACACAAAAAGAAAAATGGTGATAAGGATGACGCTTGGTTTTAAGATTGTCAAAAAACATTTTGAAAGCAAATCACAACCCGCAAGGAATAACAGGAATAATATGATTACTTGGTTTTAAGATTGTCAAAAAACATTTTGAAAGCAAATCACAACCAATAACTCAACAGGGACTATCTCTCTGCCCTTGGTTTTAAGATTGTCAAAAAACATTTTGAAAGCAAATCACAACTAAGTAAAAGTAAGGGATTGTCAAGTAAAACTTGGTTTTAAGATTGTCAAAAAACATTTTGAAAGCAAATCACAACCGAAAGAAGAAGGAAGAAAGAGTTAGAGCTTGGTTTTAAGATTGTCAAAAAACATTTTGAAAGCAAATCACAACTTGGTACAAAAGGCAACCATCCCGGCTCAACTTGGTTTTAAGATTGTCAAAAAACATTTTGAAAGCAAATCACAACTGATCGAGCTATTGTTTCAAAACTGAATGACTTGGTTTTAAGATTGTCAAAAAACATTTTGAAAGCAAATCACAACAAGAAATGAGAATGAGAGAGAAGAGAAAGCTTGGTTTTAAGATTGTCAAAAAACATTTTGAAAGCAAATCACAACGAAGTCGGTATAGTAATAATTGACGGCTTCTTGGTTTTAAGATTGTCAAAAAACATTTTGAAAGCAAATCACAACGCAGCCGGGAGTGCGTTATACAGCTTCTTCTTGGTTTTAAGATTGTCAAAAAACATTTTGAAAGCAAATCACAACCCATTTCATTAGTGTGTTTCTATGAATATTCTTGGTTTTAAGATTGTCAAAAAACATTTTGAAAGCAAATCACAACTGCTTCGTTTTCTTCCGAAACTTTTGCCATCTTGGTTTTAAGATTGTCAAAAAACATTTTGAAAGCAAATCACAACCACGGAATGTAAAGCTCGTACTGCGCGTACTTGGTTTTAAGATTGTCAAAAAACATTTTGAAAGCAAATCACAACATTAGATCCTGTGCAAACTCATCATCTTTGCTTGGTTTTAAGATTGTCAAAAAACATTTTGAAAGCAAATCACAACTGATCGTAGATGATCATAAACCTGTCCCGGCTTGGTTTTAAGATTGTCAAAAAACATTTTGAAAGCAAATCACAACGTTTGAAGAAGAGTAGAGAAGCGAGAAAGACTTGGTTTTAAGATTGTCAAAAAACATTTTGAAAGCAAATCACAACCATCAGCTTATCAACAATAGTGCGTATTTCTTGGTTTTAAGATTGTCAAAAAACATTTTGAAAGCAAATCACAACTCACAAAGTGATTTCCATATTTTTTGATGTCTTGGTTTTAAGATTGTCAAAATACATTTTGAAAGCAAATCACAACTAGGAGTGGCTCTGCGTATAAGCCTCTAACTTGGTTTTAAGATTGTCAAAAAACATTTTGAAAGCAAATCACAACTCCAATCCCATACAGGTCGCTGATCGCACCCTTGGTTTTAAGATTGTCAAAAAACATTTTGAAAGCAAATCACAACTCGAGGCATATAACGGCTCGACTTGGGATACTTGGTTTTAAGATTGTCAAAAAACATTTTGAAAGCAAATCACAACTCACAAAGTGATTTCCATATTTTTTGATGTCTTGGTTTTAAGATTGTCAAAAAACATTTTGAAAGCAAATCACAACTGCCTGGCCGGAGAATCCCTGCTTAATTGCTTGGTTTTAAGATTGTCAAAAAACATTTTGAAAGCAAATCACAACTGTTTTTGTTGCTAATCCGGCAAGGATCACTTGGTTTTAAGATTGTCAAAAAACATTTTGAAAGCAAATCACAACACATACGCAATCGTGTAACTTTGCTTTCTGCTTGGTTTTAAGATTGTCAAAAAACATTTTGAAAGCAAATCACAACGTAAGGTTTGCCGTGTTCTTTTATCATAAACTTGGTTTTAAGATTGTCAAAAAACATTTTGAAAGCAAATCACAACTACTGCTTAATCTTTTCAATCATTTTGTCTTGGTTTTAAGATTGTCAAAAAACATTTTGAAAGCAAATCACAACAGTTAGTTCAATGGGGTTATATTTGAGATTCTTGGTTTTAAGATTGTCAAAAAACATTTTGAAAGCAAATCACAACCAGGAGACTTATTAATGTCCACAGTATTTGCTTGGTTTTAAGATTGTCAAAAAACATTTTGAAAGCAAATCACAACAACTTATCAGTAATCATAATTATCTGTTATCTTGGTTTTAAGATTGTCAAAAAACATTTTGAAAGCAAATCACAACAAAGTGAAGATAAAAAAGAAATTAAGGTTGCTTGGTTTTAAGATTGTCAAAAAACATTTTGAAAGCAAATCACAACCGGTAGTTTCAAGAAGTGTATTTAGTTCTCTTGGTTTTAAGATTGTCAAACCTGTCCCGTTCATTTTACGGGAAAACATTTTGAAAGCAAATCACAACCCGTCGTCCTCAAACCTGTTGCCTATATCCTTGGTTTTAAGATTGTCAAACCTGTCCCGTTCCTTTTACGGGAAAACATTTTGAAAGCAAATCACAACTAATCGGCTTCACGACGGTCAAGAATCCTACTTGGTTTTAAGATTGTCAAAAAACATTTTGAAAGCAAATCACAACAGGCAGGTATATCTTTACCGATAATGGTCCCTTGGTTTTAAGATTGTCAAACCTGTCCCGTTCCTTTTACGGGAAAACATTTTGAAAGCAAATCACAACTTTATTATCTCAGTTTTTTGTTTGACTAGGTCATAATTGAGTGACCACCTGATTTTTGCTCCATGCAATTCTTTTTGTAAAAAAACTATGAAAAACCTCTAAAATTGAATATAATTAAGCTCGATTATGAATTGTCTGAATGCATTATAATTCAGACTTTTTTTTAATTGACAATGACTTCATGATTTTTATATTTTAAGTAACTTCAAAACGAGATAATCTCTTTCTTTTACAAATGGAACATATTTTAGATTTGTTATGTCTAAGTCATATTATTGAAATAGATCAGGTTTTTTAATTTATGTATAATCAAAGAACTAAAAAATTTACATTCAATTATAAAAAGGCAATTGCTTCATTGCTGTATGTAAGCAATAGCGTACATAATTTATACAACATAATGAAAGTTTTTTATTTTGCTGATAAATTGCATTTAAGTAAGTATGGAAGATTTATGTTTGGCGAAACATATGTTGCCATGCCTAAAGGTCATGTACCAAGTACGATATATGATATGATCAAATTTATTCGAGGTGATGGTTCGAAGGAATTTGATCCAGAATTAAAAAAATCAATTATTGTAGATGGAAATAAAATTAAGGCTATTCAACCAGCAAATTTAGATTATTTAAGTCCTTCAGAAATTGAATGTCTTAACAATGCAATTGATGAATTTGGGAAGTTGAATCATTCATTAGTCTTTTTCAAATCTCATAAAGACCATGCATATAAGGTCACTCCGGTAAATAGTGATATTGCTATTGATGATATCGTCGATTCTCTTGATAATAAAAATACTATAAAAGAGTATCTCAATAATTTATACGAATAATGCCATTCTCGTTTTCACCCGGAGATATAATCTATTTAGAAGAAGTTCCATATACGGATCACCCAAAATATCATTTAGTCCTTTCGGTTTCTGACGATATGTTTTTTATAATTAATTCTAATATTAATAAAACTGTTGCTGTTAATACTCAATTCCTTAATTGTCAGGTTAAGTTATCTAAAAATCCGCATAATAGTTATATGCCCAAAGAAGAATCGTATATTGCATGCCATCAATTGGCACCAGATTTATTTTCCGGCGACATCGAAGCAAAAATCAAAGCCGGTAAAGGTGAAATAAAAGGTAAACTCGATAAGTCAACATTGGAACAGGTAATAAATACAGTTATAAATCATGGCGCGCATACTCTTTCACCATATGAACGAAGAATAATAGAGGAGAATCTCAAATCAGTATTAAGTTGATTTTATTTTTACTATTCACATTCAGTCAAAATTCTATAATCACTTGCCTGTAAATTATACCTCTTATTAAAATACTCCTCCGTAAACCTTATACCCATGTCGTAAAGCGTTTTGTCACGCTGTACGGTTTCCTCAATAACACTCTCTTTCTTTGTCAGCTTTATCCTCGGACCAATATCCAGTCCGTAATTAATCTTAACATAATAATCGAACAGGGTGTTCAGACTCTTCTCAATCAGCTTTTTATCCCGCACACCCATAAACTCAAGCATTTCACGATGCGTTTCAGCTGCTTTATAAGATCCCACTTTACCGATATCCAGTGTCAGGGTTTCCGTTAGAATTACCTTCGAGATTTCCGAATTATAATGCGTAATTATGTTCGAAAACAATCCGCCCACTTCATACTTTACAGATTCCTTAAACTCGATTGGTATATCGTCCCTGAACGCCGCCACGTTATTCTCTGTTATTTCGGTCAGCTTATTCACCAACTCGTCTATCTGCGCGTCTGTAAAAGTGCTCGGATACCTCGCAAGGAAGTATGGAGTCCCGAATTTCTCAGCCATCAATTGCCAGTATTCAATAGCAGCCCTCTTAAAAATCACAGGCCAGTAGCATTTCGATAAAAGCTTCTCGCCGTATGGATTCGTGTACTTCGGATTATTTCTAGTAATAATGAATTTATACTCAGGAAGTTTCTCACCCACTTCATATATGTAATAAAATCCTGCTCTTGAACCTGATCTTGCTCTTAACCTCAGTATGTTATCGCTGTCATAAATAAACCACTCCTGCGGTTTCTCCTCCAGCTCGACGGGAACTATCTTGCCGTTTATTTTCTTATACTCAATCTCAGCAACCTCATACCCGTACAGAATGCAGTCTAAAAGCTGACTCGCTATTTTCTGCAGATCCAGGTTTCTGGTAATCTCAATCGCTTCTTTTTTAATCTCCTCATTCTCGTATTGTATTTCCCAGCCCATCTGCATCACCTGCATTTTACGTTGAGTAATAGCCGCCGATAAATGCCCGTCCCTGACAAGATCCCGTAGAATCTCATAATCGTATCCATTCTCTGCAAGAATCTTATCCGGATCCGGCAGATATCCGTTTACATTCACGTCCATCTTCTTTCGCGAGACAAATATTTTCAGCAAATGCTGCACCTTTTTCAATATCGATTCTTTCATCTAATATTTCTCCTAAATCTTAAATATTTTTTATTCTTTTGTTGACCTCAAATAAATTGCGACAAAAAATTTGATGAGCGGAATGTTAAGCAGAAATTGCTGTTTGACGATCCCGCTTTCCATTAACTATTTAGAAAAAAGAGCGGGGGAGGAGTTCAATTTCTGCAATGCAGCGAATCAAATTTTAGCAATTTATTTGCAGTCTTGAACTTTTGCTTCTTTTCTTTCAAGAGAAAAGAAGAGCAAAGTAATTACAATATGAATTTCATAACCTCTACCTATTAGGTCTATACTTAAAATATTTCTCACTCTTCACTTTTCTACTGACTATGATATTCTCGCGGAATTCTAAATTCCGCGACTTTATGTAATTCAGAAATTGTGTCGCAGCATCCACCTGATCGTCATACTCTCCGTTTGGAAATTCTTCAAGTTCATCCAGAAAACTTTTAATCCAATTGCTGTTTCCTTTCAGTTTCACCTTACCCGCTTCTATTATCGGAGTAATTGAATGCACCCTTGCAAGCTTGTCTTTATCCGGTTTTATCGGTTTAACTGGAATCCTCGTTTCCCTTTGAATCTCCTGAATTAAGCTTATGCCGCTCGATTTATCCTCTATCAGAATTTCATTCGGCCCGTAAGTGTTAAACAATTCCACAGCTTTCTTTTTAAGCTCCGGAAATTCTACCCGGCCTCTCCATACATCTTCCAGATAATAACCCTCATTCGTTACAATCCAGGTCTGGCATACGGAATAGTCATTCTCTTCTTTCTCTTTGAACGCTGTATCCCAGCTCTGTATCGAGGCCACAAATCTCTTGCTGTTAAGGTCATGTTCTTCATAATATCCGAACCATTCTCTTTTTATTATTCTTTCGGTCAGCTGATCTATGAACTCCGCATAAACTTCCTGATCGCGAAGGGCAGGGGAGACTTCCTTTTCATACTCTTCAAGTTCTTTTTTATCAATCATCGGATTGTCGTAGGAAGTATATCTATAACTTTTCCATCCCTCTTTACCCTCAGCTTCATAGTTGAATAATTCATAGAATAGGTGTGTTTCATCGCCGGATTTTTTCCCCTTCGGTGTACCGCCGATAATCGCTCTTGCCTTCTTCTCAAACATCATAGGCCTAATCGATTCTTCCCACAATCTTCTGTTCTTCAAAATTATCCCGGCTTCATTAAGCATCACTAGATCATATCCGAATCCCTCTATATTCTCCGGTCTGTCCGCACTCCTGAAATCGCAGTATGATTTACACAGATATAAAATCGACTGTGTTTTATGGAACGTATTAATAATTTTAGGAAACTCTTTTAACAATGGCATAAAGTATCTTTCTATATATCTTGTAATGTTCGAGTATGTTGTGTCAACCCATAAAGCAGCTAAACTATTACGAATCATTTCATGGATTAGAAAAAAAGTCATCCCTTTAGTTAATCCAAACCGTCTTCCTTTGGCAACTACCTTAACTCTAGATTCATCACCATAAAATATTTCTTTCTGCTTTTCATGCATCTTCAACTCAATAAACAGTTTGCAATTATCCATTATTATTAAACCCTGAACCTTTCCTAGCATCCAGATAATAAGTTCTCCAAAATTTTAGATTCGACCTTAAAAAAATTGCGTATAGAAATTTGACGAACGGAATGAAAAGCAGAAATTGCTGTCTGACGATCCCGCTTTCATAAACTATTTATAAAAAGTGCGGGGGAGGAGTTCAATTTCTGCCATGAAGTGAATCAAATTTCAGCAATTTTTTTGCAGTCTTGATCTTTTGGTTCTTTTGTATCAAGACAAAAGAACGAATTAATAATTTTTTCATACCTTATTTTTTTCAATCCTATACTAGTTACATTTATTAATTGTTAAGTAAATGATTCTACTTATCGAAATCATGAATTGTTGTTACTTTCAAAGTGATATCAAAAGGCTTTTTATAATTCTCATCAAACAATCTGTGATAATTACCCAATAACTTTAACGCCTCAATTTTGTTATGAAGTTTTATATTCTTCCGTTTACCTTCTTTAGTTTCAGAAATCCTTATCTCTGCTATCGCACCCATCAGCTCCCTCGGTATTTCAGTTTCACTCCGTAAGATTATATCATCATCTGTTATCTCGGCATAATCAGTAATCCGTGAAAATGCCACTATTGCCAATTCCCTAATTATCTTCTCTTGGTCGTTTTTATGCCCGTCATAAATCCTCTCCAATTCTCTGCTTATTTCCTGTCTGATGTAAGGTTTTGTAAGGTTCTCATATGCCGTCTGACGGGCAGTCTTCTTTGAATATCCCGCCCTTACCGCGGCCTGAGTACCGTTGAAATCCTTCAAATATTCCTCAATAAAAAGCCTCTGCTTTCCCGTTATTTTAACCGTTATTCCCATTCTTTCGATAAACTTTATTAAAATATATAAAATATTAATAAAACTATTGCATATATCAAAAGTATTTATTAAAATTAATTAAGTAAACCAAAACTTTTATAAAGAGAATGCAAAATGACCCGTCCGCGAAAATCTGCCGAATCCGTGTTCATCCGCGTTCTATTATTTCTCCCGCTATTTTTGTGTCTCATTTAAGGGGTTAATCAATGAAAATCGGCATAATTAACATTTTCGACTCCATTTCCACCTTCGGCATCTCCTCCAAAAAAATCCTGGCAATCCTTTCCGACTTCAAGGAAAAGAACATCACTGAAATAGAAGTACGCATCAACTCCGCGGGCGGATCGCTGTTCGAAGGATTCTCAATCTTTAATCAGCTTAGGGATTTCGGAAACGTTCACACGGTCGTCGACGGCGTTGCCGCCTCAGCCGCCTCTCTAATCGCACTTGCCGGCAGTAAAGTTTCGGTCTATAAGAACTCCTATCTCTTCATTCACAATCCCTGGTCTCTTGCGATAGGTGATCATAACGATATGGAATCCGCTTCCGAGGATCTCAAGAAGTTTACTCAGACTATCATAGATCTCTATAAATCCAAAACAGGTTTATCCGAAGAGGAACTGAAGGACTTCTGTACTAAAAACACTTTCCTAAATTCTGATGAATGCCTCAGCTACGGGTTTGCCGATGATGTGATTGATAATTATCCTATCAAAAAGTTTGTCGCCCTCAGCTCTCAGATATTCGATCCGGAAGATCTTGCCGCCTCAGAATCAGAAGGTTTAAATGAATCCGGTACTTACCAGAACGATATTAACCAGAAGCTCCTAACGCTCGGCAATTCTATTTCTTCGCTTCAGAACAATATTGACCAGCTGAATTCTCTAATGAATCTTTCCGATGAAGAAAGAAAAATTCTCTCCGATAAGGAAATCTTCGCAAAACTCTCGAATCCGGAACCATCCTATTTTGCGTTTTCTGCAGAATCCGGCTTAACGGAAATACTTAACTCAAAGCTTAATGACGGTAAGTTCACACCGGCGTTTGTAAAATCATTCTCGGAATTATTAAACTCAATTTCCAATATTCCATTATTTCATAATTCCGCAAAGCCCCATGAAGAAAATCTGCTTAATGCGCTGAAGAATCTCCTCTCTTCCGTTC